>ERZ809407.25-NODE-25-length-147973-cov-21.361944_pt1 | contig 147973 bp, 109 predicted proteins | sample MGYA00520792_ERZ809407 | MGnify/ENA primary metagenome ERZ809407 (study PRJEB31576, sample SAMEA3212665) | Homo sapiens | biome: human-gut; feature: human gut; material: fecal | place: Sweden | collected 2012 ...
GCTTTATGTTGTACAATAGATTACAAAAGAGGCTGCGCCTATTTTGACACAGCCCTTTTTCATTTTTCTGTCAATTTACTTCTTGCTCTTGTTCTTAAGAGCCTCGCGGCGGTCAGCCTGCATCTTCGAGAATTTGTTCGAAACCTCAGTACCTGCCTGTCGGTTAAAGCTGAATAATTTACTTTCCATAATCTTACAATCGTTTTACCTTTAAAATAATATTTGTTAGTTATCTAATTCTATCGTTTACTAATCAAACTGCATTGTCCATTTCTTCGCCACAAAGATAATGTTTATTTTCTTCTACTTTGTTAATACATCTGAATTTCCGCTATCCGATAAGCAAATATTTGATGTATATCAAGTGTTTTTGGGGTGAGGATTGAGAATATGGCTCACCCGATAAATCTGTGGTAAGAAATAATTTAATCAAATATAATCTGTCCTCTATATTTTCCTGTTAAGCCCATCAGAAGGACACAGAGCTTACAAGACTTCGCAAATACCCCTAATAACGAGAAAACGCCGCAACTCTCAGCGAGCTACAGCGTTTTAATATGTTTAACTAAAAATCCTTTTCTAATCAAAGGGAACCTCACGGCCCGCCTTTGTCATCCATGAACAATCGTTAAACTTATACCTTAAACAAAAAATAACTAAAAACCTAAATCTATTACTACTAACCTAAACAATCTATTAACCTTTTGACAATGCAAAGGTACATCCTTTTCCGATTTCCGCAATACTTTTCTTGTTGTTTTTATGCAAAAAAGCCTCTTTGTTGATGTATGTCAATCATTGTGTGCGCAAACAACTGTATTTTAATACATTTTTGCACATTTTCTCCTCTTTCGCCTTTCGCTTAAATCTCAAACATTAAAAGAATGACTGCAACACATCTGCAAATATATCATTCGGTGATACAGAGTTGAATAACGTCATGGAAGTTTTCAACTTCAAGACATCAATGCCACTGCCCATTATGTCTCTGATATTTTTCTTCTCCGCCTGCGACATCAAAAGGTTGCAACATTCCCTTAGCCTTTTGCCAAGTACGGGATGTTCAAGAAAAGCCTTAGCCTCTTCCGTTCCTTCCAACCCAAAATATTCTGAGTTATAACTGTGCCCAAGCCCTTTCTGCTGAGGGAAAATAAACCATATCCAATGGCTGCGTTTCCGGCCATTGCCTAACTCTGTCAATACCCTTTCGTAGGTTCCCAAGAACTCCTGAGCATCAAGAAAACGTTGCAAATCGAAAATTTCACTCATATTTTCCTTTCTATATGCGTATGCCCGTAAAAAAACAGGCGTACTGCAAAGATATAAACAATATATAAAATACCGAACGAAAAGACTTCCTTTTTGAATGGGCTAATCATAACTATGTATAACTTAATGTGAATTTATTGCCTCATTTGTATCTTGTTTCTTTCTGTGCCTTACTTTTTCTAAGTAACTGGATGGTATGACTCCTGGTGGCAATGCAATTATGGCAACGCCTAAAAGAGATGAAAGCATACTTATAAGTCTGCCTATATTATTAACTGGACATTTCACTTTTGTATGCAGGTTGTTGAGATAACGGCCGTTTGTGTGTCGGTGTTCCGAAAGAAAGTTGTATCTTTGTGCTTGTAATACTTTATATATAATACGTGTAGATGAGAGTATTGATTGTGAACACGAGCGATAGGACGGGCGGAGCGGCGATTGCGGCAAGCCGTCTGGCAGAAGCGTTGAATAATAATGGCGTTTCGGCCAAGATGCTCGTTATGGAGAAAGCCGGCGACCGTATATATGTGGCGTCGTTGAACGGCTGGATGAAGAGAAGCTGGTGCTTTGCGTATGAGAGATTCGTGATATGGATGAACAATCTGTTCAGTAGGAAGAATCTTTTTGCCGTGTCAATAGCCAACACCGGATATGACATAACGAAGACGCAGGAGTTCAAGGAGGCCGACATCGTCCACCTGCATTGGGTGAACCAGGGTATGCTGTCGCTGCGCGGAATACGCAAGATTATGAAAAGCGGCAAGCCGGTGGTGTGGACCATGCACGATATGTGGGAATTGTCGGCCATCTGCCACTATACATACGACTGCACGAATTTCAAGGATGAGTGCCGCAACTGCCACTTCTTGCGCTTCCCCGGCAGGAGAGATTTGGCCGGCAGGGTGTTCCGCAAGAAACTGAAAGCCATGCGGGGCAATGCCGTTTATGTGGCGGTGAGCAACTGGCTTGCGGACAATGCGCGCGCAAGCAGGCTGCTCGGCGGGAATAGGGTAGAGGTGATTCCAAACTCGATATCGCTCTCACGGTTCTCCATTAAGAACAAAATAGATTCGCGCGACTATTTCAAGATTGGCGGAAACAAGAAGGTTATCGTCTTCGGCGCGGCACGCATAGACGCGGAGATAAAAGGATTTGCTTATCTGAAACAGGCACTTGCCATTCTTGCCGATAAGCGGGAAACGGCTAAGGAGTCGCTCATGCTCGTCATGTTCGGCGGTTGCAAAGACGAGAGAGTGCTGGAGGATATTCCCGTTCCATACAATTTCCTGGGCAGGGTGAAGGGCGAGAAGGAGCTTTCCATGCTCTATTCGGCGGCCGATGTTGTCGTTTCGTCATCGCTGTATGAGACTTTCGGACAGACACTTATCGAGGCGCAGGCGTGCGGTTGCATTCCCGTCTCGTTCGACAACAGCGGACAGACGGATATCATCACCCACAAGGAGAACGGCTACTTGGCACGCTACAAGTCGGTGAAGGATTTGGCCGACGGCATAGAATGGGCTTTGTCGTCGGGCTTGCGACGCGAGGAATTGCGCCGTAATGTAGTGAAACGCTTCTCGGAGAGTGTCGTTGCCGGACAATATATGAAACTTTATAGCGAGATTACTCATGGCAAATGCTGATAAGATGATACGTTTTTCGATTGTAACCGTTACATATAACGCCGGCGAACTGCTGCGCCGTACTGCCGAAACGGTGCTGGCACAGACTTATCCGTGCGTGGAACATCTTATAATAGACGGTTGCTCTAAGGACAATACGGTGGAAATAGCGAAGGAATATAAGTGCGCGAATGACGAACAAGATAACGGTCATGAGGTCGTTGTGGTCTCTGAGCCAGACAAGGGACTTTATGATGCGATGAATAAGGGGCTGCGTAGGGCTACGGGCAACTATGTCTTGTTTCTAAATGCGGGCGATACACTGCCGTCGGACAGCACTCTTGATGATATTGCCGCCTGCATAGGAGACAGCGAAGAGTTGCCGGCCGTGCTCTATGGCGATACGGATATTGTCGATTCCGACTTCCGCTTCCTGCGCCATCGCCGTCTGTCGCCGCCTGAAAAGCTGTCGTGGCGCTCGTTCCGCAGGGGAATGTTAGTGTGCCATCAGGCCTTTTACGCGCGGTTAGATATAGCCCGTGAACTGCTTTATGACGACCGTTACCGCTACTCCGCCGATGTGGATTGGTGCATAAGGGTGATGAAAGAGGCTGAGAAACGCCGTCTGCCGTTGCGCAATGTCCATGCCGTTGTGGCCGAATATTTGGAGGAAGGGCAGACCACGGCCAATCATAAGGCTTCGCTGAAAGAGCGTTTCACGGTGATGAAACGCCATTACGGACTCGTGCAAACAATTGCTTTGCACATCTGGTTCGTGTTCAGAGCAGTTCTGAAGAAATAAAACAATAACAACAATAAAACAGAAGCGGCACAGTACTAAGCCCGAATTACTTCAGTACTAAGCCCGAATTACTTCAGTACTAAGCCCGAATTACTTCAGTACTAAGCCCGAATTACTTCAGTACTAAAGCCCGAATACTCGAGTAATCAGGCCCGAAATACTCGAGTACTAAGCCCAAATTACTTCAGTACTAAAGCGGAATTACTAAAGTACTGAGCCTTCGTAATATTTTCTTATGGCCGCAACAAGTTGACGGCTCTATCCCGGTTGGTGCGGACTTGCATTATTCCGCAAATAAAAAGCTCGGCAATTTCACAATTACCGAGCCTCGTCTTTATGATTAAATTTGAAAAAATGAAATATAAGTGTCTTACGAACATTTAAGCAGCGAACCGCTTGTGAGTTTTGAGTAGCGGCCTATGCGGTTGAGACGGCAGAGCGTTTCGACCGAGATACCGTTCTTCTCAGCTACCGACTCTACGGTGTCGCCGTTGCCCACCTTATACCAACGGGTTTCGGCCTTGTTAGAAGCGGTCGGTTTCTCTTTTGTCTCGGCAGTAGGAGCGGCTGGTGCCTTGCTTACCGTAGTGGTCTTTTTAGTGCCTTGAACGTCCTCGCGGGTGTAGCCGTGCTGGTCGTTTCTGCCACGCATTTGCGTTGCCTGCACCGACTCTCTCTCGTTAGTGCTTCTGCGATAAGTATAGAAATCGCCTGTAACGTCTTGATTCTTGAAGTCGAACATCAATGCCGGGTTCAGCGCAACGCCACAGAGGCGAGTCTCGAAGTGGAGGTGCGAACCTGTGCTTCGGCCGGTGTTGCCACCCAAACCGATTGGCTGTCCGGCGCGAACTACCTGGTTTTCGCGGACGAGCTGTGCCGACATATGGCCGTAAACGGTCTCCAATCCGTTGTTGTGGCGAATCACCACATACTTGCCGTAGCCTTTCGGCTCATATCTTACGATGCGGATTTTTCCAGAGAAAGCGGCGCGGATAGTGTCGCCGATATATACTTTGATATCAAGTCCTTTGTGCTGGCGTCCCCAACGTGCTCCGAAGTTGCTCGTTACGATACGGCTTGTCGTCGGCATACAAAAGCCGCGGAGGTCTATCTTATAGTTGTCGGGAAGTCTGTATGTAGCGTGTGTCCTTCTGTTCTCCCACTCTTCGTAGAGGTCTGACGACGGATTGTCGAGATTTTCGCGCTCTACGATGTTCTTGAGAGCCATTTGTTCCACTGCCTTGTTCTTGCGGTCTACCGGTGCCTGACGTGCGATGAGGTCCTGCCCCATTACCGGAATGACTGCAAAAGCCATTATAGATGTTACTGCAAATTTTCCAATTACTTTCTTGAAAGACATAATTATCTTATTTTTTTAGGTTGTTTAGGAACGAAATAAGGTCCCACTTGATAGATAAATTTCACATGAACAATACAAAAATTCTATGCGAAACTTTCAAATACGTTGCAAAGATAACAAAAAAATCTATAACTGCGTGTGCGTTAACAGTTTTTTGTTCATTATTTAACAATTATGAAATCATCCTGATGGCTAATAACTTAGCTGGTTTGAGGGGCTGCAAACGGACTCGGCTTGTAACCGCTTTTTAACATAATTACGATATTGCCGCCCAGTTGATATTGTCTTTTCTCAATGCTGCGAGTCGGTCCCAAAGCAGCCGGTATTCGTGTTTTGAACACGTGGGGTCGTCGTTTATTATCTTCTGCGCCTCCTCACGGGCGAGCTGCACGATTTGTCCGTCACGCGCAATGTCGGCAATCTTCAGGTCGAAAGCGATGCCACTCTGCTGCGTTCCCTCAAGGTCGCCCGGTCCGCGGAGCTTCAGGTCGGCCTCGGCTATTTGGAAACCGTCGTTCGTGTCGCACATGATGTCGATGCGCTTGGAGGTTTCCTTGCTCAGTTTGCGGTTGGTTACGAGCAGGCAGAAACTCTGTTTCGCTCCACGGCCCACGCGTCCGCGTAGCTGATGCAACTGTGAAAGGCCGAACCGTTGGGCATCGAGGATTACCATCACCGAGGCGTTTGGCACGTTTACGCCCACCTCGATGACCGTTGTCGACACGAGAATCTGTGTCTCGCCGCTTACAAAACGTTGCATCTCTTCTTCCTTTTCTTTCGGTTTCATCTTGCCGTGTACCTTGCTGAGGCTGAACTCAGGGAAAATTTCTTTCAGCGATTCAAAACCCGTTTCAAGGTTTTTCAGGTCGCTTTTCTCGCTTTCCTTTATCAGAGGGAAAACGATGTAGGCTTGTCGGCCGGCGTTTATCTGATTGCGTATGCCGCCGTAGAGGCTCGTCATCTGGTCGTCATACTTGTGTATTGTCTGTATAGGCTTGCGTCCCGGGGGCAGTTCGTCGATTACGCTGACATCCAAATCACCGTAAATTGTCATGGCGAGAGTGCGCGGAATCGGCGTAGCCGTCATCACGAGAACGTGCGGTGGCTTCTCGCTTTTGGTCCACAGACGGGCGCGTTGAGCCACTCCGAAGCGGTGCTGCTCGTCGATTACGGCGAGGCCGAGCCTATGGAACATCACGTTATCCTCTATTATCGCGTGTGTGCCTACGAGAATGTCGATGCTGCCCGAGGCGAGTGAATCGAGAATTTCCTGCCGGCGTTTGCCTTTCACGATACCGGTGAGCAGTTCCGCCCGCAGGTTCATGCCTTTCAGAAAGCCCTTGATGGTTTGCAGATGTTGCTCGGCGAGAATTTCGGTGGGTGCCATGATGCAGGTCTGGAAGCCGTTGTCGATGGCTATGAGCATGGACATCAGCGCCACGAGAGTCTTTCCCGAGCCCACATCGCCCTGCAAGAGGCGGTTCATTTGCAGCCCCGATTTCATGTCGGTGCGTATCTCGCGTATCACCCTTTTTTGTGCTCCGGTAAGTTCAAAGGGCAGGTTGTTGTGATAAAAACCGTTGAATTGGTCGCCGATATGGCCGAAGATGTAGCCCCTGTACTTGCGTTTGTGGTCGCTGGCGTATCGCAAGATGTTGAGCTGCACGTAGAAAAGTTCCTCGAATTTAAGCCGGAAGCGCGCCTGCTGCATATCCTCCGCGCTCTTGGGGTAATGTATCAGTCGCATTGCCCGGTCTCGGCTGATGAGTTTCAGACGGCCCGTGATGAACGGCGGGAGGGTCTCTTCGAGTGGCGCGGCAATCTTTTCGAGCATCGTCTTCACCAGTTTCTCGATGGCTCTTGACATCATTCCCGCCTTTTTCATGCGCTCGGTGGTGATGTAGTAGGGCTGCATTCCCATCTCGGAGAGCTTCAGTTGCGCACCGTCCTCAATCTCCGGGTGCGAAATCTGATAGCGGTGGTTGAACACGATGGGCTTGCCGAAGACCACATAGTCGCTGCCCACCTTGTAATTGTCGTATATATACTTCCCGCCATTGAACCAAACCAGGTCGCAAACGCCGCTCCCGTCGCTGAAATGGGCAACGATCCGACGCTTCCGCGCTCCGAGTGTTGTCTCCTCGAAGCTAAGTATCCGGCCGCGGATTTGCACGAACGGCATATCCGGACTAATCTCTGCGATGCGGTAGATGCGACTCCTGTCCACATATTTATATGGATAATACTCCAGCAAATCACGATAGGTGCTGATTCCGAGTTCCTTACTCAGAATCTCTTTGCGCCGCGGTCCCACGCCCGGCAGATACATTATGTCCTGTTCGGTGATGGAAGTCATGTTCTATTTCTGTAGTAATGCCCCGGCAATGGTGAGGTCGAAAGGAGTTGTTATCTTGATGTTCTCGCGGTTGCCGTCAACCATTGTTACCTTGTTTCCGAGCTTTTCCACGACCGAAGCGTCGTCGGTGAAAGCCTCGCAGTAGGGTTGCTGAAAAGCCTTTCGGGCCAAGTCTATGTCGAAAGTCTGCGGAGTCTGCACGATGCGGTAGTCGCTGCGCAGTACGTTATGCGCCGGTTTGTCGCCACAGATGAGCCGTAGGGTGTCCGTTACGGGCATTACCGGGATGGCGGCCAGCTCTTTTCGTGCCGCCTCGAAGCAGTTTCGTATGACCTCTACCGCCACAAACGGCCGCACGCCGTCGTGTATTCCCACCACACCGTGGGCCTCGGCTGGAATCATAGCCAGTCCGTTGCGTGACGATTCGAAGCGTGTCGCGCCGCCGTCGGCAATCTTGTGCGGAATGCTGAATGCGTATTCCGCGCACAGGTTGCGCCAATATTCCTGCTGTTCGTGTGGCAGCACCACGATGATATTCAGGCTGTTGTCGTATTCGTGGAACCGTTCGATGGTGCGCATCAGCACCGGCTTGCCGCCCACGGGCAAGAACTGCTTCGGTATGTCGGCACCCATGCGGAGTCCCTTTCCGCCTGCTACGATTATGATATAGTCGGTATTCATATATGATGCCCCCCTCTAATCCCCCCAAGGGGGGAAGAACAAACAGAAGGGGGGCTTGTTCTTTGTTGAATTTTAGGCTTTGTTTTCTTTTGATATGTAGGAATGAGGACTGGTAATATCCTTAAGCTCTAAACCTTAACCTTTAATCTTTAATCCTCTTCATCCTGTTGGGGCTTCCCCCTTTGGGGGGATTAGAGGGGGGCTTCCATAAGGTGTTTATACATCATTCCATGCATGATCGACTCCGCAGCCTCGTCTCCACGGAAGTAAGCGAGGATAGTGTAAGCGTATGGAAGAGTGGCCGCAGGACCTTCGCCCGTGATGATATTGCCGTCCTCGGTTACCAGTTCAGCAGTGTATTCAGCACCGTCGAGGAATTTCTCGAAGCCCGGATAGCACGTCGCCTTCTTGCCTTTGAGCAGTCCGACAGAGCCGAGAACCATCGGAGCGGCACATATCGCACCAATGCGTTTGCCTGTTTCGGCGTGCCTAACAAGCAGTTTGCGCAGTCCTTCGTGCTCATTCAGTGATGTAGAACCGGGTAACCCGCCCGGCAACATAAGCATATCAGCATCAGAAAAGTCGCCGCATTCCTCAAACAGGAGGTCGGCTTTCATGCTTATTCCGTGCGAAGTTTCAACCTCTTTCGAGCCGGTTATGCTCACCGTCTTAATCTCTACACCGCCTCGTCTGAGGATGTCTACTGGTGCCAAAGCCTCGATTTCCTCGAAGCCGTTAGCTAAGAATTCATATACTTTTGCCATATTTATTTCCTGTTTATAACTTTATTCTCATTAAAATAATGTATTTTTGCATTGTCTTTAGCATAGCGACATTACATTGCAAATATACGAATAAATGGCGATATAGCCACGTTCGGGATGTAAAAGAATTATTAAAAACAGCAGATATGACTTATAAGAAACTCCGTTTCGCACTTTTTGGCAACGAATACCAGGCTCACAAGTCAGCCTCTATCGGCAAGATATTAGGTTGTTTGGCTTCGCGTGAGGCCGACATCTATATCGACAAGACTTTTTATAACTTCCTTGTCAAAGAGCAAAAGCTTGATGTTTGCGCGACGAAAGTGTTTGAGGGTGGCGACTTCGATGCCGATTTCGTAATCTCGATGGGCGGAGACGGCACATTTCTGAAGGCCGCAAGCCGTGTCGGAGCAAAGCAAATACCGGTTCTCGGGGTGAATATGGGTCGCCTCGGATTCCTTGCCGACGTGTTGCCCGGCGAGATTGAGGAGGCCATTGAGGCCATCTACAACAACTCTTTTTCGTTGGAGGAACATCGGGTGATACGTCTTGAGGTCGAAGGAGAGACACTTCGGGAGAATCCTTTCGCCCTGAACGACATCTCGGTATTGAAGCGCGACAACGCATCGATGATTTCAATACGCGCGAGCATCAACGGCGAGCATCTCGTAACATACCTCGCCGACGGTCTGATAGTGTCTACTCCGACCGGTTCCACAGCCTATTCGCTGTCCAACGGAGGTCCGATTATCGTGCCAAATACCGGCACTCTCTGCCTCACTCCGGTCGCTCCGCACTCACTTAATGTGCGCCCGATTGTCGTTTCCGACGATTCCGAGATTACGTTGAAGGTGGAAAGCCGTTCCCACAACCTGCTTGTGGCCATTGACGGACGTTCCGAGAGTTTGGGCGAAGACGCACTGCTGACTATAAAGAAAGCTCCTTACAGCGTCAGGATAGTGAAACGCACGGGCGTGAGATACTTCTCCACGCTGCGCGAGAAGATGATGTGGGGTGCCGACCAAAGGCAGTAAAGCCCCCTGCCCCCTGGTGGGGGAAGTAAAAAGGAGACTGGAGACAGGATTCAGACATTACCTTTTAGGTATTTGATTCTTCCATCTTCTCTTTTCTTTCTTCACTTGATAAAGCATTTCTCTTACCTCTTACTTCTTACCTCTCACCTCTAAAGAAAAATTATGAACATTCGACGCTGGCTGAAAATCCCGGAAACAAACTATAAGATAAGTGAGATACTGCGGTGGTTGTGGATAGCATGGCGGGGCAACCGATTGCAGGCTGCCCTCAATGCCGTTGTCGGACTGCTCTCGGTGGGTGTCAGTCTGACGCAGGTGTGGGCTGTGAAGCACGCCATCGATGTGGCTTCTGGCGATGAACAGGGCAATATCTATATGGCCGTGGCGTTCATGGGAGTACTCATCCTAATTGATTTCGCACTCAACATCTCCGGAATATGGATAAGAAACCTGCTCGGCATAAAGGCGCAGAACCGTATGCAGCAGCGTGTTCTCGACCGGATACTGCGTTCGGAGTGGCGCGGCAAGGAGTCAAGACATTCCGGCGATGTGCTCAACAGGCTCGAATTTGACGTTACAAACGTTGTAAACTTCCTCACGGAAACCCTTCCATCCGCCCTCTCCGTACTGGCTATGTTCATCGGCGCGTTCTCTTATCTCGCGTCTATGGAGTGGCGTCTCGCCGTTCTTGTTGCGGCTATGGTGCCGTTGTTTGTCCTCGTGAGCAAAATTTATATAAGGCAGATGCGCGGACTCACCCGGCAAGTGCGCGACAGCGACTCAAAGGTGCAGGCATTCATGCAGGAAATCACGCAAAACCGTATGTTAGTGAAGACGTTAGAGAGCGGAGGATTCATGATAAACCGCCTCGAAAACACTCAGAGCGAGCTTCGCCGGAATGTAGTCAGGCGCACCTCGTTCAGCGTATTCAGCAATTTCATTCTAAATTTCGGTTTCACCCTCGGCTACCTCGTGGCTTTCCTGTGGGCTGCCGTGCGTATGTCGGCCGGCACACTGTCATTCGGTGGCATGACGGCTTTCCTCCAGTTAGTGTCAAAGATACAAGGTCCGGCACGCAGTCTTACGAAGCTCGTACCTGCATTCGTGAGTGTCTTCACGGCCGCCGAGAGGCTGATGGAACTCGAAGAAGACCCGCTTGAGGAGCAGGGCGACCCGATTATGCTCGACGCTCCTTGCGGCGTGCGCCTCGATAATGTCTCATACGCCTATCAGGATGGCGAAACCAACGTGATAGACAACCTTTCCTTTGATTTCCGACCGGGCTGTTGCACGGCCATCCTGGGCGAGACGGGAGCCGGAAAGACCACCCTCGTGCGTATGTTGCTGGCCCTCTTGCAACCGCAGTCGGGTTCGTTGCATATATATAATAATGTGGAAGAACGGCAGCTTACGCCCCGCTTGCGTGCCAACTTCGTGTATGTTCCGCAGGGAAACACGCTGTTGAGCGGCACCATCCGTGAGAATCTGTGTCTTGGTAAGCATAATGCCACCGATGAGGAGATGCGCGAGGCGTTAATAAAGAGTTGCGCTGAGTTTGTCTTTGACCTTCCCGACGGTCTCGACACGGCCTGCGCAGAGAAGGGTGGGGGACTCAGCGAGGGGCAGGCGCAGCGTATATGTATTGCGCGTGCCTTGTTGCGCAACCGTTCCGTCATGCTTTTTGATGAGGCTACGAGCGCCCTCGACCCCGATACCGAGCGTCGTCTGCTCAAGAACATCCTTGCTTCGCATGACAAAACCATAATTTTCATCACCCATCGCCTTGCTGTCGTCGACTACTGCGATGATGTCTTGCGTGTGGAGAAAACTTCGTAAGGTTGTGAGGTGTGGACAATCGTAAGCCATATTATAGCTGTCCGGTAAAACTTCCAATAGTATAATACCTAAGTCTGTATCTGTATGGCATTGACACAGCACTTCTTCTATGGAGACAGTGCCGTTAGTACAGAATTGTACAAGCGTGTTGTACTTTTTGTACATGGCCTATGTACTAAAAGTACAAAGCCTCTGTACAAAATGTACATGGGCGTTGTACAAAAACTGTATAAATATCATCGCGTCGTATTTTATTCGCTGTGGGCTAATAAAGCGAATCTTCCTTACCTGTTCCCGTATTTATCGGGTGAACCCTTTTACCTCACTAAACAGACATAAAAAAATGGTGTGTCAAAATTGGCACACCATTTTTTTATTGTTATTCTTGCTGATTGAACTTACTCCTGAACAGAGAAATCGTCCTTACCAACACCGCAGAGAGGGCATACCCAGTCTTCGGGAATGTCTTCAAAAGCTGTTCCAGGAGCTATTCCGTTTTCCGGGTCTCCTACTTCCGGGTCGTAAACGTACCCGCATACGTCGCAAATGTACTTTTTCATAACCTTTCCTTTTGTTTAATTGTTAATATTATTTAGAACTGTATCTATCTTGTCGGCTATCATTTCGGGCGTAATGCCTTGCAGACAAGCGTAGTCGTTGCTCCGGCAGGGCTTGTTTCCGTAGACGCTGCACGGACGGCATGGCAACGGAAGTTGCACGGCATTGGCCTCGTCTTGGTTCCATCCCATGAATCCGGCGTAAGGATGGGTGGCTCCCCACACGCTCACAACCTTTGTGCCGGTTATCGATGCAAGGTGCATATTAGCACTGTCCATCGAGAGCATCACGTCGAGGTGGCTCATGAGGATTAGCTCTGGAAGCAGTCCGGCCGCATGAGCCGAAGCGTTTATGCATTGTTTGAACCGCGTCTCCCAGTTGCTCATGACCTTATGTTCATCAGCTCCGCCTCCGAACAGGAATATACGACAATTCGGGTGGCGCTTGCAAAGAAGTTCTATCACGCTTTCCATCTTCTCTACGGGATAGATTTTGCCGGTGTGAGCTGCGAAGGGCGCGATGCCAATCCACTGCTGGAAGGCTTTTTTCTCGCCTATGGCAGGGGGCAACAAGCGGAGCGGACCGCCTGTCGGGGGGAAGATGGATGTGAAATCGAGTGTTACGGGGTAGCCTAAACGTGCCAGAACATCGGCATAGTTGTCGAAAGAAGTGGGCAACTGCTGCTTGTTCTTGTTGTCGGGGTTGCACAGTCCGCGTTTCTCCGCGCGGTGCTTGTCGATATGTTCCACTCTGAATCGGCCGATGTTGAAGCGCATACGCAGATATTTCGTGCGCAGCACGTCGTGCATATCGGCAATGGCGGTGAAGCGCTTGGCCACCAGTCGCCTGTAAAGGGTGTTCAGACTGTGTATTCCATGATTGTCTTTCGTCAGATCGAATTCCATGAATCCCACATTGGGACTCATGTTCTCGAAGAGCGCTCGTGCGAACGGCTTGCTCAGTACGGTTATTCTCAGGTTAGGATATTGCTTTGCTAAGGAAGCCACCACAGGCACAAGCATGGCCACATCTCCTATTGCCGAAAGACGTATTATGAGCAGATGCTCTGTTCTCATTGTCCTGAAAGGTTTAGGTTAAATGTCCTATACTTTGGCATCAGCTCCCGGCTCAGCCTCGGTATAGGACTTATAGGTTAATTTAAAATCGTTGTCTTATTTCTTGTAGAGCACCGGGTTGGTTGCCGGGTCGTTATACATCTTCATCTGGCGGTAGACCTTCATATACTTGCGTCCGGCCTTTATGTCGTCGAGAAGTTGGTCGATTGCCGTGCCGAGGTCCACCTGCTGCTCCATGAGGATGTCGAGTTTCGACTTGCATTTGCTTATGTGCTCCTCCGATGCATCGGTGCGTTCTGCCTGCTCCTTCATGTGATAGATTTTAAGAGCGAGTATCGAGAGGCGGTCGATGGCCCATGCAGGACTTTCGGTGTTGATGGTAGCGTCTTCCAATACTTTCACGTCGCAATATAATTGGCGGAAGTACGTGTCTATCTGCTCCACGAGGTCGGTGCGGTCCTGATTTGAGCGGTCAATCCTTCTTTTCAGGTTCAGCGCCTCGATAGGATCGATGTGCGGGTCTCGGATAATGTCCTCGAAGTGCCACTGTACTGTGTCTATCCAGCATTTCAGATAGAGACGGTTCTCTATCGATTCTCTGTCGTAGGGATTATTGATAGGCGTATCTACGCAATCCTTGATGTGATAATCGCGGATAGCCTGATTGAAAATCTCGTTGCAATGTTCTGTGAATGACATTTTGATGTGTTTTTTGTTTTGTTATGATGCAAATATAGTTCAAATTGGCTAAAACGCAAAATAAAACGGGCGGTTTTTTTAGTTTTCGGCACTTTATCTGTTATTATTTTGTGCTTTATTCTATTATTATTTAAGTTGTGGCCGATGATTGACTGTATATTAGCGTGAGTTCTACGAATCCCTAATCATAATCCGTTTTGCGCCACGTGGTTTTGTTACAGAGTTCTTGTAGTCAAAACAGCTTCATAATCTTCTCAGCCATATAGCGAAGAATCTGTCGTAGACTATGTATCTGCCGTTGTGATTATAGATATATTCCCTGTTAAGCAATGCCTTTAGTGCAAGACTTACACTGCTTGATGCCGGAAGGTTGTGCTTAACTATAAAATCATGTGATAGAATTGCGTCGACAGCCTTCTCTCTTGCTATTGCAGACAAGAGTAGTGCCTGGTTGTATGTCAGTGAGCTGTAGTAATTATAAAAAGCTACTTCCTGCTCGTTTACGAGTTCTGTAACAATATTATCAATAATAGTATTGTCAAACTCACCTCCATACTCGTAAAGCCTGTTAAGGATATGCTGAACGTACCATGTCTGTCCGTCAACCATATTATATAAATAGCTGAAAGTCTCCTCACTGATATGCAGGTTCTTTGCCGCCATCAGGCTGTTGGCAAATTTATGATACTCTGTCATGTTTATCTCAGAGAGTAACAGCATCTGTGAACTTTGATAAAAAGGACGTTTTGCAGAGGTGAACATCTCAGCCATTATATGCTGCTTGCTGCCGGCAAAGATAAAGACGACATTAGGGATAAATTGTATATATGAGCGTAACAGTGCCTCAGTTCCCTTTTCGGGATATTCTGCTATCTGTTGAAACTCATCAATAGCTATGTATATGCGCTTGCCCGATTCTTTAAGGTATTCAAGAATATGTCTGAGAGATTCTTCTTTCTGGTCGTTTGAGATTGTGATGGAAAATGTTGGTATTCCGGTCAGTTCGTCTAACGACAATGTAGGTTTATAAGAAGAGAAGAATGTTGTAATCTTCCTGAAGACTGATTGTGATGGAGTGTCTAATTTGCCGATAACAGTCTTGGCAAATTGCTGCACAAACTGTTGCAGGTTGCGTGTGGCATTGATGTCCATATAGAAGCATTTTGTCTCAGGCTCTGCTTCTGTTATTTGCGTTAGGGCATGATGTATAAGCCCCGTCTTGCCTAAACGTCTTGGGGAAATGAGTACCATGTTGCGCTCATTATGCAGAGCACGCATAATAGTCTCTGTCTCTGTCTTTCTGTCACAGAAGTATTCTGCACCCTTATATCCGTAGATAACAAATGGATTATTCAGCCGTTCCATATTTTGCGTTACATATTTTATGTAATGCAAATATACGCGTTTTATATCAAACTGGCAACCCTTTTGGCTTATTTTGATGTTTTCGGCTGATTATCGGTTGCTGTTGCCTGTGGAGATAAGGGATAAAATGAGTTAAGGGAGATAAGGTAATGAAGGGAGATAAGACGAAAAAAAGGAGATAAAAGACAAATGTGTTGTCCTCTATCTCCCTTTATCTCCTCTTAATTTCTTTTATCTTCCCTTTAGAACTCCAGCACCATCGTCTGACGCGGGCGCAGTTTGAAGTCCTCGCCGATGGCTACGTTGCGGCCGTTGGTGATGTCTTTGGCTGTCTTTGTGTCGCCGATGATTTCTGCGTAGCGCTTGACAGCGACCGTAGCCTCTTCACGTTTGCCGTTGAGGATTGTCATGACAGTCTTGCCCTTGTATTGGCGGGCTATCACGTAGACACCTTTGTAAGGGATGAACTGCGTCTGGCTGCCTTTGGTTATCACCTCGTTGCCCTGACGCCAGTGCAGCAGACGGCTTGTCCAGTTGAACATAGTGTTCTCTGCCTGAGTGCGTCCTTCGGCAGTAAAGGCGTTGCGCTCGTCGCCGGGGAATCCGCCGGGGAAGTCCTTGCGCACGTTGCCGTCGGTCTTTTCCTTTGTTCCGTTCATCAGAATCTCAGTGCCGTAGTAGAGTTGCGGCGTGCGGTTCATGGTGAGCAGGAGAGCCAAAGCCTGCTTCAGTGCGACGGTGTCCTTGCCGTTTGCGAGGAAACGGTCGGTGTCATGGTTCTCGATGAAGGCCATGACGCTGCTCGGGTTGGGGTAGAGGTAGTCGTAGACGAGACTGTTGTAGATGCGGTTGAAGCCCTTCCACCAATCATCGGTCTCCTCATTCTTCGCCATATTGAGTTTGTCGAAGAAGCTGAAATCCATCACCGTCTTCAGATAAGAGTTGCAGTCTGAGAGCTTAGAGTCTTTCTGCCATGTAGCCGTGTATGCCGGTTCTGTCACCCAAGTCTCGCCCACGGTGTTGAAGTTAGGATATTCCTCGTCGATGGCTTTCATCCACTGTGCCATTCCTTCGCGGTCGGCATACGGATAAGTGTCCATGCGGATTCCGTCGATGCCGGCTGTCTCTATCCACCAGATGCTGTTCTGTATGAGGTAAGTCATCACGTGCGGGTTCTTCTGGTTGAGGTCTGGCATTGACGGAACAAACCATCCTTCCACCGTTTCGCTCATGTCTACCTTGCTTGCATACGGGTCAACGACCGGCGTCAATTTATAAGATGTCTGCAAATACTTGTCGTTCACCACGATTTTGTCATCATTCTTGGCTTTCGGGTTTTCGGCAGCGCGGCGCGCGTTCTCCTTCAACCACTCAGTCGCGTTGAGCCAGTCTTCTGACGGCAGGTCCTTAATCCAGGGATGCCAGTAGCCGCAATGGTTGAAAATCATGTCCATGACAACCTTCAATCCCTTTGCGTGAGCCTCGTCGATGAGCCGGCGGTACTCAGCGTTAGAGCCGAAACGCGCGTCCACATTGTAGTAGTCGGTCGTTGCGTAGCCGTGGTATGAGCTGTTGCCGTTATCGTCAGGCGAGTCGTTTTCGAGTACGGGAGTGAACCACAGAGCCGTAACGCCAAGCTCGTTGAAGTAGTCAAGATTCTTGCGTATACCCTCCATGTCGCCGCCGTGGCGCAGGCTGGGCTGCGTGCGGTCGGTCTTATATGCATTTTTCATCTTGATATTGTCGTTCTCCGGACAACCGTTTGCGAAGCGGTCGGGCATGAGCATATAGAGTACGTCGGCGTTGGTGAATCCCTTTCGTTCCTCGCCCTTCATCTCGCGGGCCTTCAACAGATACTTCACCTGCTTCTTCTGCTTGCCCACGGTGAAGTTGAGCTTCATCTCTCCCGGCTGTGCACCGTCGAGATTCAGGTACACTAAGAGGTAGTTAGGACTGTCGAGGCGCACCAGACTGTCGATTTTCACGCCGGGATAGTCGGTCGTTACGTCGGCATTCTTGATGTCCTTGCCGTAAACCATCAACTGCAAACTCGGATTTTTCAGGCCTACATACCAGTTGGTAGGCTCGATTCTGTCGATTTTAACTGCTGCTTTCATCGTCATAAAAGACAACAATAAAGTTAATAAAACAACTGTTTTCTTCATCATTTCTTTAGATATTATTCTTTGTTTATAGTATTAATTGTGGATAATCAGTGCGGTCTGTGGGTCTACAGTTACTGTTGAGCCGCTCACAGTGCCGAGTCCTTCCTCGTTGATGACACCGTCGCAGGCCACGATGGTGTATTCTCCCTCGGGTATGCAGACCTCGCGTGGTTCCTTGCTTCCGTTCAGTATGACGATGATGTTCTGCCATGTGTCTTTGTCGCCGAGGTCCTTCAGGCGGAACGCCACGAGCGCATCTTGCGATGGAAGGAACTCCAAGTGCTTGCGCACGCAGCACGCCTTGCCTAAGCGGAAGGCCGGATGGTTCTTGCGAAGCTGTATGAGGTTCTTGTAATAGTTGTATATCTGCGGATGAAGTAACTTGCCGTTCCAGTTGAACTGGTTGATGGAGTCGGGCGAGTTGAAGCTGTTGTGCACGCCTTTCTTGTCGCGCATCAGTTCCTCTCCGCTGAGCATGAACGGCACACCCTGCGACAGGAATACGGCGGTCTGTGCGAGTTGGTCGAGGCGGATAAGCTCGTCCTCCTGTATTCCCGGGATGCTTGCCTTAAGGCGGTCGACCAGACACATATCGTCGTGGCAACTTACGTAGCTTATCATCTGTGTAGGCTGCTCTGCCCACGGCTCTTTCGAGTAGTTCACCTTTGTGTAATCCACCTGCGGATGGGCTATCATGCCCGCGATTCCGGCCTTGATGCTCTCCTCGTTGCCCGGCAGTCCTGCGAGGAACGCACCCTTGGTGTCGTCGCTGAACGGACCACGCAACGCGTCACGTATGTCATCCGAGAATGCGGCGATGCCGGGCATCTGCTTGGTGTTAGCCTTTGATGCGAGCTTCTCTTGCGGATATGCGCACGTGCCGGCACTCCATCCTTCGCCATATATAAATATGCTGGGGTCTATTTCGTTGACAGCAGCGCGTATCTCGTTCATCGTTTCGATGTCGTGGATGGCCATGAGGTCGAAGCGGAAACCGTCGATGTGGTACTCGTTTATCCAGTATTTCACACTCTCTATCATGAACTTGCGCATCATCGGCATATCCGATGCCGTTTCGTTGCCGCAGCCCGAGCCGTCGCTATACTTGCCGTCGGCCGTCTTGCGATAGTAGTAGTCGGGGTAGGTGAGCTGGAAATTGCTGTTGTCGATGTTGAAAGTGTGGTTGTAAACGACGTCGAGGATGACGCGGATGCCGGCCTTATGCAGTGCCTGCACCATCTGCTTGAACTCGCGGATACGTGTCTTCGGATTGTAAGGGTCGGTAGAATAAGAGCCGTCGGGAACGTTATAGTTCACCGGGTCATATCCCCAGTTAAACTGCGGAACGTCTAATTTTGTCTCGTCCACCGAAGCGTAGTCGAACGATGGCAGTATGTGGATGGCATTAACGCCGAGATCTTTCAGATGTTCGATAGCCCAGTCCTCGGTCAATGCGAGGAACTTGCCGGGATATTTGGTGCTCTGCCGCTTCGCGAAAACCTTGTCGGGATTGAGGTTTATGTTGCGTGCAATGGAGAAATCACGGTGATGCATCTCGTAGATAACAAGGTCGGCAGGCGACTTCAAGGCCGGGCGTACATCATTCTCCCAGCCCGTCGGGTTTGTCTCCGTCATGTCTACGACAGCACCGTAGCTTCCGTTCACGCCCACGGCCTTAGCGAATACGCCCACAGAGAGGCGGCCGTCGACGTCGAAATGATAGGCCTTGTCTTTTATATCGCCTTTCACGGTTGCCGTCCAAATACCGTTTCCGGTGTGTTTCATCTTCACTTTCTTTTCAGCCTTACCGTTCTGATAAAGTACATTCACTTTCTTGGCATCGGCAGGGGCAAAGAGTTTGAACGTCGTTGCGCTTGGTGTGTATGTTACTTCGTCAAAATTGAAGTCCTGAGCGTTGGCAGTTGCAGAACACATTGCTAAGGCAAAAACAAGCCTCACCCCCAGCCCCTCTCCAAAAGAGAGGGGAGTAGTATGCTTTTTCCTCATATTCTTTATAATATTTGATATCTTCATAATTCTTTATTATATACGATATTACCCGTTTCTCCCATAGTGTTTATGGAAGGAACGGGTAATTTCTTTAGTGTTTAGGTTTGTTCATGTTAATCTATAATTCTTAAAAGGAGAGGGCAGAGAGAACTCCAACTGTCCCCAAGGCCTTTTCCCCCGAATTTACCTTTGTAAGAGAGGGATATTACTCCCCTCCCTTTTGGGGAGGGGCTGGGGGTGAGGCCGTTTTACTTCGCGATAAGACTGATGGCGAAACCTCCGCCGCGTGCCTGTCTCAACTTCAGCACGTCGCCCTTCTTCACGGTCTTCTTTGTAATCACGTATGCCTTCGGATTCTTCTCGTAGTCGGCATCCTTGGCGTCCGCATAGATTGTAGCCTCATACTTGCGGCCCTTGTCCAGGAAGTCAAGCTTTATGACAGAGTTGTGTCCGTCCTCGTTGCACTTGCCGCCAACAAACCAGTTGTCCGACTTCTTGTCCTTGCGGGCCACGGTGATGTAGCGTGCGGGTTCTGCCTCAAGATAGCGGGAGTCGCTCCAGTCGCATGGCACGTCACGGATGAACTGGAACGCGTCATTGTATTTCGCGTAGTTCTCCGGCAGGTCGGCCGCCATCTGTAACGGCGAGTACATCGTCATATATAATGCCAACTGTCCCACGAGCGTGGTGTGAATATAATTCGGATTGTCGCTCCAAGTCTTCATCTGGGTTTCCAGGATTCCCGGCGTATAGTCCATCGGGCCACCCTGCAAGCGTGTGAACGGCAATATCACGGTGTGGTCGGGACGGCTTCCGCCGAAAGCCTCGTACTCGGTTCCGCGCGCACTCTCGTTGCCCACGAGATTAGGATAAGTGCGGCAAAGGCCTGTAGGACGCACTGCCTCATGCCCGTTCACCATCACATGATGTTTGGCAGCTTCCTTTATCACGTACATATAGTGGTTGTTCATGGACTGTGAGTAGTGGAAGTCGCCGCGCGGTATGATGTCGCCCACGTAGCCTGTCTTCACCGCGTCATAGCCATACTTGTTCATCAGTGTCAGCGCATTCTCGAGGTGGCGCTCGTAGTTCTGCGTACTCGCGGATGTCTCGTGGTGCATCATCAGCTTCACACCCTTTGAATGAGCATATTCATTGAGGTGTTTTATGTCGAAGTCCGGGTAAGGTGTTACGAAGTCGAACACGTCGCGCTTCCACATATTGGCCCAGTCTTCCCATCCGATGTTCCATCCCTCGACAAGCACCTGGTCGAGACCGTTCTCTGCGGCGAAGTCGATATACTTCTTCACGTTCTCTGTTGTCGCGCCATGCTTGCCATGTGGCTTCACTTTCGTATAGTCGGTGATGCCGAGGTGTACGGACGGCAGCTCGTCTGTATAGCTCCACTGGCTCTTGCCTACAATCATCTCCCACCATACTCCACAGTATTTTGTCGGATGTATCCAGCTTGTATCCTCAATCTTGCAAGGCTCATTGAGGTTGAGCGTGAGGGAGGTTGAAAGCATATCACGCGCATCGTCGCTCACCTTCACCGTACGCCACGGAGTATGGCACGGAGTCTGCATACAGCCTTTCAGTCCTGTTGCATCGGGAGTAAGCCAGCTCTCAAACACCATGTTCTTGTCGTCAAGGTTCAGGTGCATGGTGGCGTAATCCTCACAGGCCGCCTCGTGGATGTTTATATACAGTCCATCGTCGCTCTTCATCTGCAGCGCGGTCTGCACTCCAGTGGGCGAGAAGACGGACACAGATGAGTTTTCCCAGTTCACCGCTTTGTTGAACCGCTCGCGTATGCCCGACAACTTGGTTTCCTGTGTCTCCTGTTCCTGTGTGTCATAGTCGCCCGGAAGCCACCATGCCGTATGGTCTCCGGTCATGGCAAACTGCGTGTGCTCTTCCTTTATGATAAAGTAATTGAGTTCTTTCTGCTGCGGGAACTCGTATCTCAGCCCGAATCCCTCGTTATACACGCGGAAACGGATTATAATGTCACGGCCGGTCGCGGGCTGGTTGAGGTCCACCTCAAGCTCATTGTAGTTGTTGCGTATCTGCGCCCACTCGCCCCATACTGGAGTCCAGGTCTCGTCGAACGATGAGGTCTTGGTGTTGGCTATCTTGAAACCGTCCATAAGGTCTGTCTCATGCTTGCCCTTAGAGGCGTGCTTGTCCTTTGCGAGCTCAAGACCCAGACGGCTCGGTTTCACCACAGCCTTGCCCTTATATGCCATTTCATACTTAGGCACGCCATTGTCGAGTGAGAACTTGACGGTCACGTTGCCGTTAGGAGAGGTTACTTCCTGAGCTATTGCCATAAGTGGCAATAGCGTCAAAACGAATAAGTTACTTAGTCTTTTCATTTTCTACCACTTTGTGAAATCAGTTCCTTGATATTTTCATTGAAAGAATTGTTTTCCATCAGGTCTTCGATGCTTACGTGCATACGGTAACGCCAATAATGCTTCGGGTTGGCCGGAATGTTGATGCGCTCTGCGTCTGCGTTGGCAAGGCGCAGGCTCTCGTCAATGGCGAGCCAGTCCTGAATGCTCAGGATGCACAGCATCGACGGACTTGTGAGATGCCGTGATATGATGTCGCGTGCCAACCAGCCCGGCAGCGGATGCGGAGCGGCATCGCCACGATAGAGCATTGAGTTGTAATAGTCCTGCGTGCGGCCCCAGTCCTCGTCCCACCACTGGCGGAGCGTAGGCATATCGTGGCTCGATATTGTGCAGACAGAACGGTATGGATTGCGCGACAGATGGCCGAAGCGCACCGTCGGGTCTTTCGGCATAGACTGAAGCTCAAGGCTCAGGATGCGCAGCTCGTTCATTACCCAAGCCACGCAGTCGGGCACCATACCCAAGTCCTCTGCACATACGAGCATACGTGTGGCGTCGACCAGACGCGGCAACTTCTTCATAGCCTCGAAATACCAGAACTGGTTGTTGCGGCGATAGAAGTAGTCGTTATACAGACGGTTGAATATAGCCTTGTCGCTGTCGTACAGGCTTTCGTAGATGAAGTCGAACTGAACGGAAATTCTCGGGTGGAACAGGTCGGCGTTCTTGTTGTCGCGCACGAAGAGCACGTCGCTGATAAGGGCATAGAGACCGTCGCGCAGGTTCTGCAAGTCTTCTAATGAAGAATGATGAGTGAAGAGTGAAGAATCATTTCCTGTCGTTGAAGTCCCCCCGTTAGAAGCGGATTCTTCATTCTTCATTCTTAATTCTTCATTTAAGAACCATGCCTCCACCTTACGCTGGGTATCAAACTCGGGCTTCATGCGATAGAAACCATCGTGCTTATGCTCTAAGAATGTGTTGCGGACGTAGCCTGCCTGCTCGCCGAACATACGGTCGAGCACCCAGTCGGTGATGAACGGTTCGGTGAAAAGCTCCTCCTGCCAGTGCAGTCCGTAGCCCTCAATCTCGTCGCGCGACATACCAAGCGCCGGCGAGAACTGGCCAAGAAGGCCGTGTACCGAATGAATAGGAATTTCCCAAATGCGGAAGAATCCCAATACGTGGTCTATGCGGTAAGCGTCAAAGTACTTAGCCATATTCGAGAAGCGGCGCACCCACCATGCGCAACCATCCTTTATCATCTCGTCCCAGTTGTATGTCGGGAAGCCCCAGTTCTGTCCGTTCACGGAGAAATCATCGGGCGGAGCACCTGCCTGACCGTTCAGGTTGAAATAGCGCGGCTCACTCCACACGTCGCATCCGTAGCGGTTCACGCCGATAGGAATGTCGCCTTTCAGAATCACGTGGTGTGCGCGGGCATAGTCGTGGGCATCCTTCAACTGGCGTGCGAGGACAAACTGCACGAAGTAGTAGAATGCGGCCTCTTTATATAGCTTTGTACGGCTCGATGTAAGAGCCTTGCGTTCCTGCTCGTCCCATGTGGTATGGCCTTTCCATTTGCTGAAATCGGCCGTTCCGTTGGTGTCGCGCAGGTTGCAGTAGCGTGCGTATGGTACGAGCCATTCTTCGTTCTCCTCGAAGAATTTGCGGTATTCGTCCGTTGCCATCATGGCCGCGCCCTCCTGCTCGAAGATGATGCGCAGGTAGCGGATCTTAGCGTCGTTCACGCGTTCGTAGTCTATTTGCGGCAGTGCGTTCAGTTCCTTGCGCAGTTCCTCCATCTCTTGTCTCAGAGCCTCGTCTTTGATTTGCGGCAGTGCCGAGAGGTCGGCATACTGCGGATGCAGGGCGAAGATGCTGATGCAGGAGTAAGGATAGGAGTCGGTCCATGTGTGTGTGGTCGTCGTGTCATTGATAGGCAGAATCTGGAGCACGCGCTGGCGCACGCAAGCCACCCAGTCTATCATCTTTTTCAGGTCGCCGAAGTCTCCCACTCCGAAACTCGTTGCAGAGCGGAGCGAGAACACCGGCACGAGCGTTCCGGCACATTTCAGGTTGTTGCTGCCGAAATAAGCCTGTGCAAGGTCATAGACAACGACCTCGCCGTCGGCCACGTTCACCAGCTCAACAGTGCGGTTGTCGCTCGATTCCCAGCGCACCTCTCCGCCGTTGCGGTTGCTGATGGCTGCGAACTTGAACTCTATCGCGTCTGAGACGAAGCGCGTTGCGTCGATGTCAACTATCCACTCGTTGATGCTGTGCTGCTTCATGTGCAGTGCCGAGGCAATGTCCCACTCGCCCATGCAAGGCTCGCTGCCTGCTATGACGAGCTTCTCGCCCTTGCGCAGTTGCGGAGCGCGCACTTTCAGGCGCACGGTCTTGCTGTAGTTGCTGCTTTCCGGCCTCTCAATTTCGTTGCCCACGATGCAGTCTGTGATGGCCGATGTGTAGAGGTAGGCATCATCCGGAATGTCGAACCAATGGTCATAGACCACATAGCGCATTGCTTTTGATGCGCACAGCTCGAGTTGGTGGTTTATCACGTTCCACTCCCTGCGCTCGCACACGTCACCACGAACCACAGTATAATAATACTCTATGGTTGTTCCTGTCTTGAGGGCACAGTTCACTTCGCATTCCCAGTGGAAACCGTCGTAGGTACGCATCCTATACTCGGAAACGGTTTTGTCTCCATTACCATTCCTGTCTATAATGTTCAGAACCAGGTCCTGTCCATAAACAGTATTATATTCTATCTTAAATATAAATACCATAAGTTTTAGGTTTGTTTTGATTTTAGGGTATAAAAGTACAAAATATCTAATTATGTGGCATTCAAAAGAACGTATTTTTTTATCTGTTGCAGTGCAATCGGTTGCACGATTGTAAAAATTTGAGAGTTTAAGGTCGCTTTGCTGTTTGGTTTTGACGTAAAATTACTTTCTGGAAAAGTTGTCATATTGGGAAACTTTTTATACATTTGCACCATGAAACGACGAATATTGACATACGGCGGCTATTTTGAAGCATTCATGAGCAGCCTGAAAGAGAAAGAGCAGGAGAAAATACAATACGGACTTCTCTTGCTCAAGACTCAGGACCGGCTTCCCAAGAAGTTCGTCAAACATATCCGAGATGGTATATATGAGTTGCGCACCGAATACGGTGGAAACATCTTTCGTGTGTTTTTTTATATTCGACGAAGGTAAAATAATTGTACTGTTTAATGGTTTTCAGAAGAAAAGTCAAAAGACACCGTTAACAGAAATAGATAAAGCACTTAAAATAAAGGAGGCATATTATGCAGACAAACAATCATCAAATCGTTGACTACGACCTCGTTCTTGACCAAAAATTCGGCAAGGAAGGAACGCCGGAGCGCATAAAAGCCGAGGAGGATGCGCTGTCATTCTATTCCGGTCAGATACTTCTTGATGCCCGTAAGGAGGCAAAGATTACACAAGCGGAATTGGCAAAACGCATCAACTCAACCAAATCATACATATCGAAAGTCGAAAATGGTTTGGTAGTGCCAAGTGTTGGTGCGTTCTATCGCATTATCAACGCTTTGGGAATGAGGGTTGAAGTCGTAAAGCCTCTATATTAAGGAGGCTTCTATAAGTTGCCGCCGTACAAACAAAAAAGGAACTTTTTTTATCCATAATCGTAAGTTTTGTTTTCTGAAATCTTTACAATCGAAAATCGATTCTCTCGTGCTAACGAACGTTAAATAATGGTCTCGTTACTCATTTCCGATGATTTTTGTGTCTCAAAAATCCTAACTCAAAACTCAAAATTCATAACTCAAAATTCCAAAAGTGCCTCCGTTGCAGAAAAATCGGGTCGTTTTTCTTCAAAAATTGATGTCTCTGAAAACACAGAAAAATGCAGTTTTTACCCGATTTAACGTTTGTTAGCTTTCAAAAGTGGCACTTTTAGAGTCTGTTTTAGGCCGTTTTGGAGTGCAACGGGATAGGTTTTGAAGCCCAAAAGTGGCTCCGTTGGAGTCTAACGGAGCCTCCGTTGCAATGTAACGGGGTCAAAAACGCGTTCTAAAACGGGTAAAAATAAAAGAAAAAGGGATAAGTCGTTGATAATCAAAGACTTATCCCAAAATATCGTAAAATGCCGTATTTTCGCGTTTTTGAACGCAAGAGAAGATTCGTTTGAAAATACGCGAGTTTTCAGCGGTAAATTTCTCCTTATCTCTCTTTTATCACCGTTACGCAGGCGGCTCCAATGATGAGCGAAGCACCGGCGACATACATCATGCTTGCCTCGGCTGAACCTACCAACGAGAGAATGATTCCACCCAAGAGAGCTGCCACAATCTGCGGAATGCAAATCGTACCGTTGAACAGTCCGAGATATGCGCCCATGTGTCCGTAACCCTCAAGCGCGTTGGTAACGAAAGTGAACGGCATGGCGAGCATGGCAGCCCAGCCGCAGCCGATGAGCAGGAATGGGATGAACTGCACATATTGGTTCTCGAACAGCGGAACAAGGGCGAAGCCGATGCCGCCGAGGATGAGACTCACGGAGTAGGCGAGCTTGGTGTTCTTGAACTGCGGAAGCACTACTGCCCAAAGCACGCTGCCCACAGCCTGAACGGCAAAGAGTATTCCCACCCAGTTGCCGGCCTCCTGGAATGCCTCAGAAGCCTTGTCGGTGGTGTGCCAGCACGTCTCGGCAATCGCGCCGGTGGTGTAGGTCCACATATAGAGGAAGCCTGCCCAGCAGAAGAACTGCACGAGTCCGACCTTCCAGAATGTAGAGGGGGCGTTGCGCAAGAGCGTGAACCAGTTGGCCTTGTCCTCCTTGTCGTCCTCCTTCAGTCCGTGATATTCGGCATATTCCTTCGGGGGCATTTCCTTAACCTTTGCGGTGGTGTAGATTACGCAGAGGATGAGTATCGCCGCACCGATGTAGAACGAGTAGATTACCGAGTCGGGTACGACACCTTTCGGAGCTACGTTGCTGATACCGATGAAGGTGAAGAAGAACGGGAACACGAAGCCTACGACCGAGCCTGCGTTGCAGAGGAAACTCTGGATGGCGTATGCGAGCGACTTCTGCTTCTCGTTCACTGTGTCGCCCACAAGCATCTTGAACGGCTGCATGGCCATATTGATGCTCGTGTCGAGGAACATCAGGGCTATCAGTCCGAATATCATGGCTGTGCTGACGGCCATGCCGAACGATCCGGCATTAGGCAGCAGGCACATTACGAGTACGGCTACGGCTGCGCCTACAAAAAGATAGGGGATGCGTCGGCCGAAGCGGCACCACGTCTTGTCGGACAGGGAGCCGACGATTGGCTGCACGATGATTCCCATCAGTGGTGGGAGAATCCAGAAATAACTTAGGTTGTGAGGGTCTGCGCCGAGTGTGGCGAAGATGCGCGAGATGTTTGCGCTTTGGAGGGCGTATGCGATTTGTACGCCGAAGAAGCCAAAACTGAGATTCCACAGCTTCCAAAAACTTAGATCAGGTCTTTGTTTCATTGTTTTAAGATTTTATATATTGTTCTATAATTGTTCTATTGGGGAGGTAAGAGGTGGGAAGTAAGAGGTAAGAGAAATGCTTGTTGGCTTTTATATCCTTTATGTTGCTATTCTCTTACCTCTCACTCCTTACCTCTTACTTCTAAAGCCCCCGGCGGGGCACTACCTCGTTGTTCCCCTCACGATGAGCCTTGTCCTTATTATTCGTTTCTCTATTTTGTCGCCGGGGATAGTGCCTTCCACCTGTCCTATAAGGATTTCCGCAGCTGCCCCCCCCACTTCTGTCCCGCGCTGGTCAATTGTCGTCAGCAGCGGGTCGCACGCTACGGCACGCTGGCCGTTGGTGAATCCGCACACGGAGATGTCCTGCGGCACACGATAACCCATGCGCTTGGCCACATATACGATTCCGATGGCAGTGTCGTCGTTCACGGCAAAAAATCCGTCGGGTATGATTTCCCGGCTGAGCAGTGCCGGAGTGATAGCCTCGGCGTCGGCACGGTTGTCGCATATCCGGATGAAATGCTCGTCAGGAGTCAGGTTGTTCTTCAACAAGGCATCGCGGTAGCCGTTGTAGCGGTTCTTGGAAATCTCCATGTTCATGGGCGAACCGTAGAACGCAATGCGCCGGCATCCGGTGTTGATGAGGTGCTGCACGGCATTGAAAGCACCCATATAGTCGTCTACCACCACGCGGCTCGCGTTCACGCCGGTGCAGATACGGTCGTAGAACACTACCGGCACGTTTTGGTCGATGAGGTATTGGAAGTGGGCATACTTCTTCGTATCCTTAGCCTGCGACACGATGATGCCACACACCTTGTTCTTATAGAACGTGCGGCAAATCTCCACCTCACGGTCGTAACGCTCGTCACTCTGAGCCACCATGACAGAGTAGCCATGCTCGCGGGCATACTTCTCGATGCCTGAAAGAATGGAGGAGAAATAGAAATGAGTAAGTTCGGGAATCACGACTCCTATAATCTTCATCGGCTGCACACGGTTCTTGCGTAGCGACTCGGCTATTATGTTGGGGAAGAAGTCATGTTCACGCGCGTACCTCTTTATTTTATCGCGTTGCTCAGAACTTATTCTCGGACTGTCTTTCAATGCCCGCGACACGGTTGCTACCGACACATTTAGTGCTTTCGCAATGTCTTTCATCGTTATCGTAGTGTTCTCTTTCATGCCATGTTTCTTTGTTATAACGGCAAAATTAGATATTTAGTGTGAATGACAAACGGCCTTTATTTGATAAAAAGAAAATAATTTGCGTAATCGATTGCGCAAATTATTTTATTGATTTTAGTCAAAAAAAGTTTATACTTATGCGCAATAGTGATAATTTTGCATTTGAAACGGATGTTAAATCCGTGGAACCTAAATGGCAATTTATATTAACTATTTTATAATTAACTTTAATAAATGTAGAAGAATGAAGCAGGTAAAGTTCAAATTTCCTGTAAGGTTGCTCGCCTTGATGTGTGGGCTGTTCCTTACTGTGAATGCCTTTGCTCAGCAGATTGCTGTCAAAGGATTAGTTAAGGATGCTACCGGCGAACCGGTTATCGGCGCAACGGTCCGTATTGCGGACGGCAGTGGCGGCGCAGTTACCGATTTCGACGGTAATTTCACGCTTAACGTGAAAGCTGGAACAAAACTCCAGATTTCTTACATCGGTTATGATACACAGGAAGTCGTTGCCAAAGATGGCATGATAGTCGTCCTGAAGGAAGATGCCGGTCAGAGCCTTAACGAAGTTGTAGTAATTGGTTACGGTGCTGTTAAGAAGTCAGACCTCACCGGTTCTGTTACAGCATTGAAGCCGGACGCAAAGAACAAGGGTGTCGTTGTCAACGCACAGGACATGATGCAGGGTAAGATTGCCGGTGTGAACGTTACAAACGGTGGTGGTACTCCTGGAGGTGGTGCTACAATCCGTATCCGTGGAGGTTCGTCACTGTCTGCAAGTAATGACCCGCTTATCGTTATCGACGGTGTGCCTATGGACAATGATGGTGTGAAAGGTCTTTCTAACCCTCTGTCTATGGTCAATCCTCAGGATATTGAGAGCTTCAACGTGTTGAAGGATGCTTCTGCAACAGCAATCTATGGTAGCCGTGGTTCTAACGGTGTCATCATTATCACGACAAAGAAGGGACACAAAGGCCAGAAGCCGACTGTCTCTTATGCAGGAAGCGCAACCGTCAGCATGAAGCAGAAGACTTATGACGTTATGAGCGGTGACGAATATCGCGCATATATTAAAGATATGTATGGCGAGAACAGCACACAATACGGACTCCTCGGTGATGCCAATACAGACTGGCAGGACGAAATCCTCCGTACAGCAATATCTCATGATCATAACGTGACAGTATCCGGCTCAACAAGTCTTGGCGAGGTAGGATATCTGCCATACCGCGTTTCTGCAGGCTACACAAGTCAGGAAGGTATTCTGAAAGGCTCAGACTTTGAGCGTGTAACAGGTTCTATTAACTTGAGTCCGTCATTCTTTAATGACCACCTCACGATGAACCTCAATGCAAAAGGTATGTGGGCGAAGAGTAATTTCGTAGATAACGGTGCTATCGGTGCAGCTCTTTATTATGACCCGACACAGCCTGTAACTTCCACAGACCCGAGATTCAGTAACTTCGGTGGTTATTACCAGTGGCTTACAGCTAGTGGATTCAATGACCCGACATGGGACTGGGCTTACAATGCGCAGGCTACAAAGAACCCTGTTTCTATGTTGGAACTCCGCGATGATCAGGCTATCAGCCGTTCTTTCGTGGGTAACGCAGACATCGACTATAAAGTACATGGATTCGAGGACTTGCGTTTGCACGTAACTCTCGGTGCTGATGTTTCTAAAGGTAAACAGTCGACAGACGTATTGCCTTCTTCTCCATTGGCACAGTATTATGGAAGCTATGGTAACGAGACTATTTTGAAGCGTACATTGACGTTGAACAGTTGGGCTCAGTACTACCATGACTTCAACGACCCTGCTAAGAATCATGTTGACCTTATGTTGGGTTATGAATGGCAGCACAGATGGAGAGAGCAGAATAACGACTATATGGGCTTCTATCCGTCAACAAACAACGACCCGACTCTTGCAGGAACTGCAAGACCGCACACTCCTTATCTGTTCAGAACAGAAAGCTATATCGTTTCTTTCCTCGGACGTTTGAACTACTCTCTCATGGATCGTTACTTGTTCACTGCAACAGTACGTCGTGACGGTACTTCTCGTTTCAAGGATCACTGGGATACATTCCCTGCATTGGCTTTCGCATGGAAGATGAATGAAGAGAATAATCTGCGTGATCTTACATGGCTCAGCGACCTCAAACTCCGTCTTGGTTACGGACAGACTGGTCAGCAGGAGGGTGGTGTAGGAGACTATAGCTACTTCCCTGTATACAGAAAGTCTACGGGTACTAACGGATTCTATCCTATTCTTGGTGATGGTTTCCTCTACAGCCCGATTGAATATAACGAGAATCTGAAGTGGGAGAAGACAACTACATACAATATCGGTCTTGATTGGGGATTCTGCAACCAGAGATTTACCGGTAGCGTAGACTGGTACTATCGTAAGACTACAGACCTTCTCAATATGGCTAAGGTGCCGGCAGGCTCAAACTTCCGTAATGAGGTGATTTCAAATATTGGTTCTCTGTCTAACATGGGTGTTGAGGTCGCTATGGATTGGAAGGTTATCCGTACCAATGACTGGTTCTGGTCTTTGAACTACAACTTCACTTACAACCACAACAAGATTACTGACCTTACTGGTGGAGCAGATCCAAGCTACTTCGTTCCTACAGGAGGTATTTCTTCTGGTACAGGTAATAATGTACAGGCTCATGCAGTTGGCCATCCGGCAAGCTCATTCTACGTTTATCAGCAAGTTTATGATGAGAATGGCAAGCCTATAGAGGGACTTGTTGTTGACCGCGATGGTAATGGCGTAATCACTGAGAATGATAAGTACTTCTATAAGAGTCCGGCTGCTCCTGTAACAATGGGTCTGTCTTCTCGTCTGGAGTATAAGAACTGGGACTTCGGTTTCACTCTCCGTGCAAGTCTTGGCAACTATGTATTCAATGACTTCGAGGCTGGAGCAAGCAACTGTAACCCTGCTGAAATCTCTAAGGAAATTGGTGGTGGATGGTATCAGACCAACCGTCCTCTCATGGTTCTCGACAAGAACTGGCAGACATACGAGTGGGTATTGTCAGATTACTTCGTGCATAACGCATCTTTCTTGAAGTGTGACAACATTACTCTTGGTTACAGCTTCCAGAACCTCTTCAAGGGTGGAAACTATCAGGGTATCAGTGGCCGTATCTATGCTACTGCTTCAAATGTCTTCACTATCACAAACTATGACGGTATTGATCCTGAGGTTTATGGCGGTATAGACAACAATGTTTACCCACGTCCAATATCATTCATACTCGGTCTTAATCTGAATTTCTAATCAGTTGGACAAAAAGCATTATATAAAATGAATCATACAATGAAAAGATATATAAAAAATATTATTCCCGCAGCCCTTATGGCTTTCAGCGTGGGAATGATGACATCATGTACAAGTGACTTGGATGTGACTCCGATTGACCCTAATCTGGATTTGCTTACTCCGGAGTCTGTGCCAAGCTTGTTCAACAAGTGCTATGCTAACATCGCACTTGCAGGTAATAGTGGCCCTGACGGCGACTGCGATATAAATGGTCATGACGGTGGTACAACCGGTATGGTACGCCAGATGTTCAATGTCAACGAGCTGCCTACTGACGAGGCTATTTGCAGCTGGACTAATGACCCGGGTATTCCTGACTTTAACCTTAATATGTATGACGCAAGTCATCCGATGGTTAAGGGATATTACTATCGTCTGTATAATGGTATAACTCTTTGCAACCACTATCTTTCTGTAGCTGCTGACTATGATGCTACAATGACCGCAGAGGTTCGTTTCTTGCGCGCATTCTATTATTATCTTGCAATGGACGCTTTTGGAAACATACCTTTCACAACAGAAGTGTCGAGTGCCGCTGCTCCGCAGTATACACGTGCACAGGTATATGAGTTCATCGAGAGTGAGCTTCTTGATATTGAGTCAAGCCTGAGTCAGGCTAAGGCTAAGAACTCAAGTGATCCTATGTATGGACGTGTTGACCAGGCTGGATGCTGGTTCCTTCTTATGAGATTGTATCTTAATGCAGAGGTTTATACTGGTACCGCACAGTGGCAGAAAGCTGCTGACTATGCAAAGAAGGTTATCGACTCTCCTTATAAACTTAACACAACATCTACTCAGAAATGGACTGCATACCAGATGCTGTTCATGGGTGATAATGGAGAGAGCGCAGCATCTTCTGAGGCTGTCTTCCCAATACTTGGTGATGGTATGACAACTGCAAGCTACGGTACTTTCCACTTCTTGATGGCGTCTACCTTCACTGGTGATATGATGGTTGATCCGAGTGCATCTACTGTGAATGGTTCTTCTGATGGCTCATGGGGTGGTAACCGCGCACGTCCGGAACTCATTGCTAAGTTCTTCCCGAATGGCGATGCTCCGGATATCCCTTCATACGACATGATTATTGCCGCTGGTGATGACCGTGCTATATTCTGGGGTCAGGACAGAACTCTTAGCGTTGATGATATCTCGGCATTTAAGTCTGGATATTCTGTTGCAAAGTTCATGAACCACAAGAGCGACGGCAGCGCAGGACACGACGCTAAGTTCCCTGATGGAGACTTCTTTATGTTCCGTGTGGCTGAGGCTTATCTGACATACGCTGAGGCTACTGCACACTTGAATGGTAACATGACAACTACGGAGGGTACAAAATACGTTAATGATATCCGCACGCGTGCACATGCTGCAACAAACAGCAGATATACTTTAGATGAACTTTGTGACGAGTGGAGTCGCGAGTTCTATTTTGAGGGACGTCGTAGAACAGACCTTGTCCGTTTCGGTAAGTACGGTGGCAACACCAACTATACATGGCAATGGAAGGGTGGCGTTAAGGAAGGTATAAACTTCTCGTCAACAAAGAATATTTATGCTATTCCGACTGACGAAATTATCCAGAACTCTAACTTAGTACAGAATCCGGGTTATTAAAAATAATAGTCAATATGCTCCAGAGAACGTGACGGGGATATCCACTACGTTCTTAGGAGCATGACATAAAAGAATAAATACGATTATGAAAAAAATATTAAAGTCAACATTACTTCTTGTGCTGAGTCTTGGACTCTTCACAGCTTGTGACGACGACCACGACGAGAACCCAACCGTTGTTCCACCAACATCGTTTGTGCTCAATACTCCGGCATTGGCTGATCAGCTTATCGACTTGGCGAACTCAACTTCTGTGGTTCTCACTTGCTCTCAGCCTGACTATGGATTCACTGCAGCGACTTCATATACAGTGCAGGTCGGAACAAAGGCTGATATGTCGGATGCGGTTGACGTTTTAACTAGTACTCAGGCAAAATTAGATATTGACGCTGCCTTAGTGGCAAGTACACTTACCTCTCTTGAGTTGGCTGATGGCAAAACTGAGGCTGATTTCCCGATGGTAATCCCCGCATACTTCCGTGTAAAGGCTGTCATGACAACAAAGGATGGTACACCTATTGAGAATACAGAAATTACTTCAAATACAGTATCTCTCAACAAAGTGAAACTTCTCTATTCTCTGCCACCAGTAACAACACCAGAGAAACTCTATGTTGTTGGTCAATTCTGTGGATGGAATTGGGGTAACTCTCTTGAAATGACACCGGTTTATGGTGCAACAAATGTATTCTGGCATCTCGTCTTCATTGGCGGTGAACAAGGAGGTATCAAGTTCAATTCTGCTTTGTCTTGGGACGGCAATGAAAAAGGCTTTGAAGGCATCAACATCAGCGGTGACCTCGCAGGGGAAATCATAAATGACGGTGGCAACATCGCATCTTCTAATCCTGGATGGTATCTGATGGTTGTAACTACATCTGTTGAGGGTCGTGAAATTATTTACGATGTACAGTTCAACAAACCAGAGGTTTATCTTATGGGTACCTGTATTGATGGTGGAACATATACAGAACTGAATCCGGATGCTCTGTTCACGGTTCCAACAGCTGCCGATGGAGAATTCGTATCTCCGGCATTCACAACTGCTTGTCCTGGCGGTGATGGTGATGGTGTACGTGCATACGTTAAGATTCCTGGATACGACTGGTGGAAGTCTGAGTTCATGGTATTCGATAAGAGGATTGTTTACCGTGGCAATGGTGGTGACCAGGCTCGTGTAGCTGGTGCAGTTGGGCAGAAACTCTATCTGAACTTCGGTGCAGAAACAGGTGAGATTAAGTAATAAGAGTATATCATCATACCGACAACCAAAGGGAACACGCTTCCCTTTGGCTCGGGGATGAAACAAATAAAAAACTTTTAGAAATTACAGATATGAAAAGTATTTCAAAATATTTAATGTCAGCATTGGTCGTACTGCTTGCAGCTTCATGCCAAGATGCAGAAAACGAATTTGCTGGTCCGCAAGCATATCCGAAGGAAGACGCGATAACTGTTCCTGGCTTTACGGCAAGTTCTACTTCTGCCATTGATTTGGCTACAGATGTTGTCAGCGCACAAGTATTCTCTCTTAGCACTGCGACCCTTCCTGAGGGATTCGCTTTAGGAGCTGCTCGTATCGTGGCAGAACCTACTGATGTAGAGGCTGAGGCAACAGAGATAGCAACAGACGTTGACGGTATGGCAAGCGTTGCTGACCTTCAGGCTTTGGTAGAGAGTACATACGGAAAGCGTCCTGTTAACAGAGCGTTCAAGGCACAAGTTTATGTTGACGCCATTAAAGATGGTCAGGCTGTTCTTATAGACGCTGGTGTAATTGACGTGAACCTTACTCCTAAGGCTCCGCAGATTTCAGACGCTTACTATATTATTGGTGAGCCGGGTGCATGGGATCCGTCGGATGTAACATTGAAGTTTGATCATAGTGGTAATGATGTTTACGATGATCCTGTCTTCACTATCACTATTCCTGTTGCTGATAATAATGGAGATGGCAATATGTGGTTTGCTATTTCTGATGCGATCGCAGCGGAAGCATATTCGACAAGTGGCGGAACAGACTGGTCAAAAGTAATCGGTTGTGCAGAAGGCAATGGCAACAACACTGAAGAAGGTAAGGTTGCCCGTCGTGCGGAAATAGGTAATGATGGTTCATTCATGATTCCTGTTGACGGTACAGCGAAGTTCATCAAGATTACTCTTGATATGATGGACTACAGCTATAAGATTGAGAAGTTGAACTTCCAGGAGTACCTTTGGATAGCTGGTAGTGGCAATGGCTGGGGGCATTCAGATATGGTTAGTTCACCAAGTTTCGATGGAAACTACAAAGGCTTCATGTGGCTTGGTACAGAGTTCAAGTTCAGCACAGAAGCTGGCTGGACTGGCACAAACTACGGTGATGGCTTCTCTACAGCCCCAGACGCAGGTAACATGACTCTGCCGGCAGGTTATAGCGAAGGCTACTATATGGTAGACATGAGTCTTGCAAGCAGCTCTCTTGTCCTCACTCCGATTACTACTATTGGTGTCATTGGTGATGCAACTCCAAATGGTTGGGATGCAAGCACTCCGCTTACATATAATCCGGCTAATCGTTGCTGGGAGGCTGATGTCGTACTCACAGACGGCGAATTCAAATTCCGGGCTAATGACGGTTGGGATATTAGCTGGGGTGGTGACCTCAACAACCTCTCAATTGATAATGCACCAAACATTACAGTTGCCGCAGGCTCATATCACATAGCTCTTTATCCAAATTGTCCTGGTAAGGCTTATGCAGAATTGACAGCTAATTAATTAAAAACCTCAGCTTCATAAAGCATACTTTTTTCTTAGAGCGTCTCTCCATTCGTTGGGGAGGCGCTCTTTTTTGTTCCCCATCACTTGCTTTGTTACGGATAAATAATTATCTTTGCATAAAATAATTGTTATGATATATCCTATTGGCATACAGGACTTCGAGAGCCTGCGCAACGACGGCTACGTCTACGTAGATAAGACAGCACTGATATATAAGCTCGCGACGACAGGAAGATACTACTTCCTGAGTCGTCCCCGCAGGTTCGGTAAGAGCCTGCTTATCTCTACGATGGAGGCCTACTTCCGCGGCAAGCGCGAGCTTTTCAAGGGGCTGGCCATCGAACAGTTGGAGAAGGACTGGAAGGAATATCCCATCCTGCACATCGACCTGAACACTGCAAAGTATGACTCCGCAGACGCATTGCTGAATGTTCTTAACGACATTCTCTCGTATTGGGAGTCCCAATATGGCACGTCGCCGACTGAGGTCACGCCTGAGCTGCGTTTCAAGGGGATTGTGCGCAGAGCTTGCGAGAAGACGGGGCAGCGCGTGGTGATACTCGTCGACGAATATGACAAGCCTATGTTGCAGGCAATAGGCGACGAGGAGTTGCAGGACGAATACCGCAATACGCTCAAGGCGTTCTACTCCGTGCTGAAAACGCAGGACAGATACATCAAGTTCGCCTTCCTCACGGGAGTAACGAAGTTCGGCAAGGTGAGCGTATTCAGCGACCTGAATAACCTGAAGGACATCTCGATGGACAACAGGTATATCGACATTTGCGGTGTCACGGAGACAGAAATCCATGACAACTTTGATGAGGATGTCTCGGAACTGGGTCGGCTGAACGCCATGACAAAGGAGGAGTGCTACGCCAAGTTGAAGGAGAACTATGACGGCTACCACTTCGAGACCGGCACACCGGGAATATACAACCCGTTCAGTTTGCTGAACACGCTCGACAGCATGAAGTTCGGCGACTACTGGTTTGAGACCGGCACACCGTCGTTCCTTGTCTACCTGCTGAAGCAGGCCGACTACAACCTCAACAACCTGCAGGAGGAGATGGTGTCTGCGGACGTACTCAACAGCGTCGATTCCATGTCGAAGAACCCCATACCGGTAATCTACCAGAGCGGATACCTCACCATAAAAGGCTATGACGAGCGGTTCAGAATCTACAAATTAGGATTCCCCAATAAGGAGGTGGAGAACGGTTTTGTCAAGTATCTGCTGCCGATGTACACTCCGATAGAGGAGAATAAGAGTGAATTCTACATCGCCAACTTCGTCAGCGACATAGAGAGGGGCAACCCTGACGGCTTCATGGAACGCCTACAGTCGCTCTTTGCCGACTCCGACTACAAGATAACGGGCAAGATGGAGAAGTACTTCCAGAACTCGATGTATCTTATATTCAAGATGATGGGCTTCTTCACCGAGGTTGAGCGCACGACAAGCCGCGGTCGCATGGACATAGTGATGAAGACGAAAGACTACATCTACGTAATGGAGCTGAAGCTCGACGGTACGGCGGACGAAGCTCTAAAGCAGATAGATGACAAGGGCTACGCTGAGCCATTCAAGTCTGACGGCAGGCAGATATATAAGATAGGTGTCAGTTTCTCGTCAGAGACAAGGGGAATAGAGGACTGGAAAATATTGTAACCAATGCCCTCGGTTTTATAAAGCATACATTTTCAGAAAGTGTCTCTCCATTTATTGGGGATACGCTCTCTTGTTAGTCCCCTTATCCCCGGTGAGTGAATAGGGAAAGGAAGCAAGAGACTTGAGCCCGGGAACTCAAAATCTTACGCGAAGCTGCAACTCCAGATCCGTCATTGAGCTGTGGTCTATTTGTTGAAGTCCGCTGCTTATGTGGTCGCGGTCGAAATAATTGGTTGTTGAAAACTTACCGATGAGGAGCAGGGTAGGGGAAATGTCGGCGCGAAGGAACAGAGAATAATGTATGCCCTCACCGTAGAAAGAAGGAAAGTAAAACGTGTAAAGCATACCTCGCTCGTAGGTATAGACGCGCGAAGCATAACTATCGGTGTTGAAATAGCCAATCGCGGCCGTAGCTTGCAATCCTTTCGTCAGATTATACGACAGGTTTTCCGACACCATATAGCCCTTGCTACTGTCCTTATATTTGTTGCTTACGAAGTCAATCTGCGTCTTTGTCGCCCACCTCTCATTGTCGTATGCCAACGACAGACGCGCCCGCTGGGTTATGTCGTTTATCAGCGCCGTCTTGTCAGCATTGTCCTTTTCACGTATTTTTATGCGATAGCGCGCCGAGAGAGTCCATTTCCTGAAACCGTATGACGCCAGCACATAGTTGTCCGAGGCTCTCGAAGCATCTGACACCTGATATTTCAGCCACGGGAAATAAACATAATCGCTATACGCAATGACCGAGATATTGCGCCTCGGATGCCATTCCGCACCGATATACAGTCCGTTCTCGTTCTGCACATAGCCGCCGTCGTTAAAGCTCTCAGCAAAAAGAGCGTGATATTTGTATGAGTAGAATCGTTGTATTGCCGTCAGCGTCAGTTCGTGTACCGGCTCATAGCTCAACTTGTTTATCGAGGCTATCGCGTGACAGTTGCCTGTTGCCGTCTCACCGCTCAGTGACCATCGGCTTGCCGTGTAGCCGTAGTTCACGCTCATGTTCCAAAACTCCTTTCCCGACGCATAATACTTGCGGTATTTCTGATTGGTGTTGGGCTTTATCGGCTTGTCAAGCGATGTGTATAGAGCTGTCATTCCGATATTAAAACCATTACTGCGAAATTGCAAATTACCTCCGCCCACAAACTGAGAGGCGTTGTTTTTCTTTGCCATCTCCGTCTCCGTGCGATGATAGCCCGTTTTCAGAATTGTTGCTATCGACCCGTCTCCCTTGTTCAGTGTGGCATCGATGTCGCGATACGATACAAACGCTGTGAGGTCGAACTTCTTCGACAGTGCCACCGTAGCCGCAGCCCCTTGCAGATAGTAGGCCTCCGAGCGCGACTGATAGCCGCTGATGGCGTTGCCGTTGTGGTTCATAGTAGATATCGTGGCCGTCTTTCCGAACCCGAAACCGTTGTTCATCACGAGTCCCATCCCAAGTTTCAACTTGTATCTTCCTATTGCGAGAGCCTTTATCCGACCTAATTTCCGGACGAGAACGTAAAGCGAATAATGGTCATACCCCATTCCGTTACGGTTCGAGAAGAACGGCTCACCGGCATCCTGAGCACCTATGAAGCCCACTTTCAGATATTCTCCATAGCTGAAAGTATATCTTAGCGAATGGCGGTATTTATAGCCTAAGTAGCCGTTATTATCGCCCCGCCGGTCGTATAGCGGCACTTTCCCTGTCAGAGTGAGATCGTGCTTGCCGTGTTTCAGAATGTTCCCGAGCTTAGGAAATCCCTTTTCCTTCTCTGTATTGCCTAAATAAACGAAATAAGGTAGCAGTTGCAGGCGTATCGGGTCGAGCGATTCAATCATCGCAAGTTCCCCCCACGACCTCATCCCGTGATACTGATACACGTAAGCGTTAATTTCCTCTATTTGCTGTTCCGTGAGAAATGGAATCTGCTCCAGCTCCTCCCTCGTAGCCGTATTAATGTTTATCGGATGCTGCTCTATGTCGGCGAGCGTCTCGAAAATCTCCTCCCACGTCTCCGATTCGCTCTCGTCATCGGTCCGAAGTTCGCTGAGAATATTCTCCCATGAATGAATTTTAGATGTTCCTGTCTGCTTATTGACCTTTTTCTCAGGCTTCATCAATGTTCTATCGGCCTTATTTTCAGCCATTTCCTTAGAATTTGTTTGTGCTGTTGCATTATGGAATATGATAGAAAGAAGTATCGCTATTAGGTATTTCTTCATTGTTTATAATCTTTTAAGGTAATTTCTTTTTACAAAGGTATCGTAAAAAGACGAAAAACAGGAATGTTTTGTAAAATATTTTAACCTCGTTGACCTTTGGATTTCATGATTTTTAGGTATTTCAGCGCATGAAATTTCTCCTTAATTTTGTACCCGGTAAATAAAACTGATTAATTATTTCTTATGAATACGACAAAGTTTTCATCTTTAGGGAACGGCCTGATGGCATACGTAAAAATGTTGTTGACACTTAATAACTTAATGAAATCGGCACTATTGCTGTGTGTTGCATTTTTGGCGGTGGCTGTGCAAGCGCAGCCGGATAGTGTAGACACAGGGGATCCGCGCGTGAAATGGCACGTTGATGCCGTTACCGAGGGACAGTGGAACATTAAGACAGGTCATGCCAACTGGGTGAATATGTTGTCGGCTGGAGTGGAAGTGAGTATTTGGCGAGGCGGTAGTCTTGAGTTCGGAGCATTGGCTACGGGCAGCCTCAAAGACGGAATAGTGGATGATTTACAAGACTTCTCCAACATCAATGCCGAAAGTCGGGGATTTCGTCTGACACATTTGGGCATTGGGCAACAGTTGTCAGAAAAACTTTATATCTACGCCGGACTTCGCGAGGCGGACGAGGATTATTTCAATACCGATGGCGCGAGCATCTTCACAGGCTCTTCGTATGGCTGTGTGCCGCAGGCGGGTGAGAACCTCGCTCTTGGTGTCTATCCTGAGGCGGCTTTGGGCTTGTATCTCGAATATCGCCCCACGGATGTATGGATAGTCAGCACCACGGTCTATAACGGTATGGCTTCCGACCGGCTTAACCGTCAGTTTCGTTTCTGTCCGGGCAGCGACGGATTGATAAATATTGGGAGTGTAAGTTATTCGCCGGCCATTTCCCGATACCTCGGCGATGGCGGAGAGCCGGCAGAGGGATTTCTTGCGCCCACCTATGTGCTTGGTTATGTGGCCGGATGGCAATATCTTGGCGATGAAACTGCCGGCGATGCAACCGAAGCTGCAGTTCCCGCGAAGCAGTGCCGCAAAGGAGGAGCCTTGTGGGCAAGTGTTGACCAGCCACTGATGCGTGTCGGGCGTGCTGGACTCAACCTTTTCGCTACGGGTGGAGTGCGTATCGGTCAGCTCGATGCTGCTCGCGGCCATTGGGCTGCTGCTCTCTTGTTGGGCAACGTAACGCACTGTGGAGGCACGTTAGCTATGGGAGTTAGTCAGGCCCGTTATGCCGAGAAACTGAAAGAGACCGACTTCGAGACCACCTTTGAATATCCCGTCCTATCTTGGCTCAGTTTGCAACCAGCCCTGCACATCATCCGCACCGACGGTAAGACAAACGTAGCAGCCAATCTCCGTCTTTCCATCAGTCTCGGAAATCTTTAGCTTTCATGGTGCTATGTTGCAGTTTCCTACTCTCTACATTTCAGACGTAAAGCTCATTTTCTTGATTTGGATTGATTATAGAATGCAGAAATGCCCCCTGTCATTACCAAAATATGCCAATACTGGCAACTTTTAGTCGTGAGGCTTGTCTTGGTCGCATTAAATATCTGCCACTATTGGCACTTTTTTATTCAGGAATACCTGTAAAAGAACTCTATTATCTCTTTCTTTGGCAAATTACCAGCAAATTAAATTTGATTTTATTTATCACTGATTATCAGCATATTAGACAGATTTGCATCCGCATTTTGATTGTTTCAGCAAGTTGCCAGCAAATTACCAGCAAATTAAATTATGCTCGAAGAGGAATGCGATTACATTATAAAAATGACTTGTTTGTGCAAGTAACGACGCCAAATACTTGATAAAATCATCAAATTTTCACCATAAACAATAAAAAATAAGTGTATTCTACTGAATTATGAATAAATTTTTGTATCTTTGCCCTCAAATAAGAAAAATCTATCATGGCAAAATTAAATCGGATAAGAATCGTTCTAGCAGAACACGACCTGAACAACAAGTGGTTGGCAGATAAGCTTGGAAAGGATCAGGCAACTATTTCCAAGTGGGTCACCAATACCACCCAGCCCAGCCTTGAAGCCCTCATTGCAATAGCCAATGCGCTTGAAGTGCCTGTGCAGAAGTTGGTAAGACAGGAAGAATTCAATCAAGAGAAATAAGCCTAAACGATGACAATAGAAGAAATACAGGCTTGCAAAGAATGCCAGACATTCGATTGTAAGAGCATTCAGATTGACCCCAAGGCATTAGCAATACCCATTGTGGCTATGGCTAATGCCGATGGTGGTGTGCTTGCCATTGGCGTTTCCGATAAGACTCGCAGAATAGAAGGGATTGATGGAAACGAGGAACGGCTCAATGAGTTGCTTCGCGTCCCTTTTGATTTCTGCAATCCGTCTGTAAAAGTTAGGTGCGAGTATCTTCCTTGTACGGATTATAGTGGTATGGAGAATCGCATTCTTCTGATGCACATTCCTGCAAGCGGACAACTTCATACCAATCAGGTGGACGAATGTTTCATGCGTGTTGGCGATAAGAGCAAGAAACTCAACTTTGACGAGCGCATGCAACTCCTCTACGACAAAGGCGAACGCTACTACGAGGATAAGGATGTATATGGTGCCACCATCAATGACGTCGACATGAATCTTGTGGGCGACTATGTGAATGTCATCGGTTATGGGAAGTCTGCCATGGAGTACCTTCGTGAGAACAATGATTTCGTAACGGAAGTAGATGGGCAACAGAAAATCAGTACCGCTTGCATCCTTCTCTTTGGTAAGAATCCACAACGGTTCTTTCCACGTGCCCGCACTCGCTTCATCCGTTATGAAGGGAAAGAGGAAAAAGTTGGTAGAGAAATGAACGTTATCAAAGATGTGACATTCGAGGGTGCCATACTTCAACAGGTTCGAAGCACTATTGATTATCTCGAAACGCAAGTCAGTGAACACTCGTTCCTCGGAGAGCATGGTGTTTTCGTTACTCGTCGCAACTATTCAAAGTATGCCATACAAGAGATGGTGGTCAATAGTTGCTGCCACAGAGCTTACAATATTAAGGGTACTGAGATACAGATAAAGATGTTCGATGACCGCCTTGTATTTGAGACTCCTGGTGATCTTCCTGGACTGGTGCGACCAGACAATATCCGTCACACCCATTTCTCACGCAATCCCAAGATAGCCCAATTTCTAAAGGCATATAAGTATGTCAAGGAGTTCGGTGAAGGTATTGACCGTATCTGTTGTGAACTGGAAACTAAGGGTTGCGCCATTCCATCATTCCATGCCGATGCCTTCATTTTGAAGGCAACTTTGATGGCAGAATGGACAACCGAGAAGGAGTTTTACCGCCCAAATACCGCCCAAGATAATGACACGGTAAATGTCCCTATAAATGATACAATAAAATTATTGCAACTTACTGAAAGACAGCGCAAGATTTATGAAATAATAAAAAGTGGCACGGTAAACAACATGGTAAATGATACGATAAATGATACGACAAATGATACGACAAACGCACAAACATTGTCTAATGCTTTAGGCACGAGTGTCATAACAATCAAACGAGATCTCTACGTTCTACGTGATTTGAATCTCATCAAATACACAGGGAGCAATAAGACTGGTCATTGGGAAGTAATCAATTGATAAATAATACAACAATAGCAACAATGGAAGTACAAATAAAAGATAACAAGATATATGCTCCTCTTAAAGATAAGTGGCTAGTCGTAAAGCCAGAAGAGAAAGTGCGCCAAAGGTATATATGCCGATTAGTGGATAGTTATGGCTATGACATTAATCAGATGGATCAGGAACTGAAAGTAACGAACTCTCACCGAGGTCAAGGCTCTGCGCGTGCCGATATTGTTATATGGAAGTCGGCTCAAGAAAAAAACGATAACAAAAGTGCTTTCATTATTGTAGAATGTAAAGCAGAAAGTGTCACCATTCGAAAAGAAGATTACTATCAAGGCTATAATTATGCAGCATGGTCTGGTGCAGATTTCTTTGTTACCACCAACCTCAAGGAGACTCGTATTTTCAAAGTTGTAAAAGGAGAACTCCCCAAGAAGCTTGAAGAGATTGTTGATATTCCAACAGCCGAGATGGCAAACAATGATAAGAAAGTAAAGGAGCTGCTCAGTCAGACAAAGGCTTTTACTCGTGACGAGTTCTCACGCCTTCTCTACAAGTGCCATAATATCATTCGGAATAACGACAAACTATCTCCAGAAGCAGCTTTTGATGAGATAAGCAAAATCTTGTTTATCAAAATTCGCTATGAACGTGATAATAATCTCGGACAAATTTTCTCAAAAGAAAGATTCACTCAAAACAAACAAAAATATGAGGAACTGAATGAAGAAATGGGAGTTAAGGATGCTAAGCCCTTTTACCAAAATCTTTTTGAGAAAACAAAACAAGATTTCAAAGAGGATAATCTATTTGACCCAAATGACACAATAAGGATTCGTGAAACAAGCTTTGAAAAGATTGTAGAAGAACTTCAAATTTACAATCTATCTCATACTTCGGACGATGTAAAGGGTATTGCCTTTGAGAAATTCCTTGGGCGTACATTCCGTGGAGAACTCGGTCAGTTCTTTACTCCTCGTACTATTGTCGAATTCATGGTAGCTGCCCTTGATCCACAAGAGGGAGAGTATGTTTGTGACCCTTGCTGTGGAAGTGGCGGATTCTTGATTCGTGCGTTTGAATATGTTCGAGAACAAATAGAGCGTGAACTTGAAGAGCGCAAAGAAGAAGTAAAAGCTCAACTCATACCGGATAATTATGACGACTTAAAGGCGAAAGATCAGGAGGCCATTGATGCTAAGGTATCTGATGCTTTTGCGAAAATGAACTATGAAGTTGACATTAGTAACGAAAAAGGTCGTCTTCGCAGCCTTTCATTCAACTGCATCTATGGTACAGATGCTAATCCGCGAATGGCGCGTACAGCAAAGATGAATATGATTATGCATGGTGACGGTCATGGTGGCGTACATCATCATGATGGTCTCTTGAATGTCAATGGCATTTGGGACGGACGTTTCGATGTAATCCTGACCAATCCGCCTTTCGGTTCTCGTGTTGACAAGGACATTAAGATAACAGAGGCTGACAAGTTTACGGACGAAACAAAAATAAATGCTTACATCAAACGCTATGGTAATGAGTATCTTAATGCTCTAAAGCAAGTAAACGATCATATAGGTGAATCGCTTTTGGACCAGTTTGGTGTCGGTAAACTTAGCGGTCTTACAGAAGTTCTCTTCATTGACCGTTGTATCAATCTGCTTAAACCTGGTGGACGTTTGGGCATTGTTCTGCCAGAAGGTGTGTTGAACAATACCAACCTTCAGAATGTGCGTGAATACTTCGAAGGTAGAGCCAAGATTCTTCTTATTGTGTCAATTCCACAAGAGGTATTCATGGCTGCAGGTGCGACCGTAAAGCCGAGCCTTATGTTCTTCAAACGTTTCACTGAGGATGAACAAAAACAGTATGATGACATTAAGGAAAAGGCATATTCGGAAGTGAGTGACAAGTATGCTTTCGAACTGCATGTGATAGAAGAAGAACTTGCAAAGAAAGGTAAAAATGCCAAACCTGCAGCCGAGAAGAAAATACTCCGTGCAAGGAAAAAGGAAATAGAAGCCGCTATAGAGTCAGAAGCGAAAACGCTAATTAAGCAACGTTTTGACTATGTTATTCCAATTGCAGACATTAAGCGTGCTGGCATCAACTCTATTGGTATTAAGATTGAGAATGACCTCGAACCTCTTCTTGAAGAGTTTACCAAGTATCGCAAAAAGAACGACCTATGGCACAAACCTCATGTTGTAAAATCATACCAATACAATGATGATGGCACTATGACGCGTTCAACAGAAGTAGATGGCGTCATGGTCAGGGAAGACGAAGTATTCTATAACGCAAAGAAAAATCGATATGGCTACGATAACATATAAATTCCTCCATTTTGCAAATCTAAAGGACATTCCGAATTGGAGTGTCCAATATGCAGATGAGGAAGACCTTGGCTTCACAAAGAAATATCCAATGGCAAGGATTGGATCATTTCTAGTGAAGAGTCGCGATATTATCGAAGTACAGGACGATGTTGAATACAAGCAAGTAACACTAAAAATCAACAACGGAGGTGTTGTGCCTCGGAATAATGGCGCAACTCTCATAGGTTCTAAGATAGGAACAAAGCGCCAGCATGTAATCCACGCGGGACAATTTATCATGTCTAAGATTGATGCTCGAAATGGTGCATACGGTATAGTTTCTGCAGAACTTGAAGGTGCTATTGTAACTAACGACTTCCCTGTTTTTGACGTTGACACGAAGAAGATAATTCCTCAATTCCTCGTTCTTGTTTCCACAACTGACAAGTTCGTAGAGTTTGCACGCAAATGCAGCAGTGGTACCACGAACCGCAAGCGCATTGATATTGATGCTTTCCTTAACCAACAGATTCCTTTGCCAAGCATAGAGGAACAAGAAGTGATTTTGAAAGATTATAATACATATATAGAATCAGCTAAACGAAAGCAATATAAAATAGATTCTTTAGCATTTGATTCCCAAAAGTTAATTTGCAACATACTTGGGATCAAACAAAAAATGTCCCAAGAATCGAAATCGCTTTTGCAATTTATTCATTTAACAGATACTGATAGTAGGTGGGATGCTCTTGTAGATAATTACGCAATAGAGAGTAAATATCAAATCTACAACTTAGGAAAGTTTATTATGCATATTTCAACTGGGACTACACCTCCAACCTCGCATCCTGAATATTTTGATGGTGATGTGAAGTTCTTTACACCAGCAGATTTAGGTAACAATAAATATTTGGAGCATTCGTCACGAACTATTTCGAATGTGGCTGTTGAAAACAAAAAGGCGCGGATTTATCATAAAGGTGATATTCTGTTTGTTGGCATTGGCTCTACTATAGGTAAAGTGGGTATTGTAAAAGATGAGATGGTTTCTTCTAATCAACAAATTACTGGTTTTACCATAGATAGTAGCAAGATCAATCCAGAGTATGTATATTACTATTTGCTTTATAATCGAGATATAACAACAGCAGAACAGTCTAAAACTACTCTTCCTATAGTTAATCAAGACAAGATATGTAAAATTCCAATTGTGGTGCCACCAACTAAAGTGCAAGATGAAATTGTTTCATCGCTAGATAAAATGTACTTAGAAGCCAAGCAAGATGAAAAAGACATTACATCATTGGAGAGAAAGGCTCTTTCGTTGTTCGAACATAAAATTTTTGATTAGATATGAAACTTAATAAAATCACTTTTGATAATTATAAAAATCTTTCAAGGGAATATTCTTTTGAACAAGCAAATAAATATGTAGCTTTAATCGGATTAAATGGCTCTGGCAAAAGTAATTTGCTTGAGGCAATAAGTCTCTTGTTTGCACATACAATGGGAATTGAAGTAGATTCCCCTTTTGCCCAATATCGACTAACCTACGATATAAGAGGGCACAGAGTTGATATAACAGAAGGTGATAGTCTTGCAAACGGTACTATTTCAGAAGATGATGTACCTTCTTCCCTAATTGCATGTTATAGTGGTGAAGACAATAGGTTGTGGAATTCGGGATTTGGACGCTACTATGTGGATTTTTTCAATAAAGCCATTAGAGGAGGCGATTACAAGCCTAAAGTCATTTACATAAACAAATACTGCTGGAAAATTGCGTTTTTATCATTACTTTTTAGTGAAAAAGGAGAGGTTAAGAGCTTTATTTCAGATAAGCTTCATATAAACACAGAATCTGTCTATGTCCGTTTTTTCACCAAGAATGGGGCAAATCCTCAACCTCATGATGCATCGAATTGGTATGTTAGAGTTGGCGCCAAATACCCTAATACTCAGATACTAATCAATGATCTCAAAAGTAATGAAGATGTAGATCTCAACTGTATAAAATATCCTGGATTAACTCCTGACCAGATAGTTTTTTACTATTTATATTTCTTGCATATGCCAGATAAACAAGGCACTTTAGGGCTAGAAGCAGACAAACTTATTGAAAAGATAGAAATTAGCGTTAACGGATACGACTTTGATAATCTTAGTGAGGGAGAGAAGAAGCTGATACTCATTGAATGTATAACAAATGTGTTAGGTGACGAGAGCTCACTTATTCTCCTTGATGAGCCTGATGCGCATACTCATATTGCAATGAAGAAAGATCTCCTCAAACTTATCTCAGAGTTTGAGGGACAGACTATTATGACCACCCATTCACCAATGTTCCTTAACAAGCGTTGGGAAGGCTTTGTTGAAAATAATATCTATTATATGCATGATGGCAAGATTGAGAATACGGTGCCGTTAAAGAATCTTGCAGAACTAACAGATAATGAGATAGACTACTTTGAAGGCTCTTTCATTTTGAGTTCTAAGAAAATTCTGGTCGTAGAAGGAAAGTATGATGATAAATACTTGAAAAAAGCGATTAATATATTTGCTAGGCGTGATGCAAAATATAATAGGCTAAATGATGTTACAATCTTTTCCGCTAATAGCGCAGGATCTGCAGAAGTTATTTATAATCAAATATTATCAGACTGCATTGAAAGAATTGAAAAACTTGTTTTCCTCTTCGATTATGATGATGGTGGTTGGAAAGAAGGTTGGAAGAAGATAGAAAAGATCCCAAACAGAGGAACAAAAATTATTCCAATGTTCTACCAAGATAGTTATAATTCCGTTAATTACCCAACAACAGACGAAGATGTTTCAAAAGCAAATGGAGGATCCAAAACAATTAAATCCGATAAGAGTTATATGGTAGAGGATTTATTCTCAGAAAATGCCTATGCTCAAATTGTTGAGCCGGTTATAAGGGCAAGAAAGCACAGAGACTTTAGAAATCTCCCATATGGTAAGAAAGGAACAGCAGGAAGGATTAAAGAATACATCGAAGACAATTATGACAAATTCTCTGACGAATCATATGATGGTTTCAAAGCAGTATTAGACGAATTGCTTAATGTTTTTTAATGAAAACAATATGACACACAACCGTACTTGGCTTGCCTTTGCCAACCGAAAAAGGTGCAGACATGCTGATGCTATCCATGCCCTTGGATTCATCAGTTGGAGAATGGGAAGAGCACGTTTCGCCATTGGTGATGTGGTGTATCTCTTCATGTCCGATGAGCGATGCGTACGATTCAAGTTGGTGGTAACAGAAGAGAACTGCAAGCGTGAAGATCAAGCATTTTGGGTGGAGGCGTCTCCAAATGATATTACTTACAAGCTTGAACTACTCGAAGAGTATGATGGTGCTCATCTTTCTGAACAAGAGTTGTGTAAACATGGTTTCAAAGGAGGTCGAGCACTTGAGGTTCCTAATTGTAATAATACAGAACTTATTTCTTACATTCAAGCCATATTCTAAATATGAAAGGTGACGCACAACCACTAATCAAGTTCTTTGATGGATCAGACAAGAGATTCATCATTCCATTATACCAGCGTAACTACGACTGGAAAGAAGATAACTGCGAACAGTTGTTCCAAGACTTGATAAAGCTCCATAAAAGTGACCGAAAGAGTCACTTCTTTGGCAGTATTGTTTCAAGCATTCAGTCAGGAACAGAAGACAGATTTATCATTGATGGACAACAGCGAATTACTACTGTTTCGTTGTTGCTCATTGCGATGGTGAATGCCAAAAAAGAAGGACTGATTGAAGCTACAGATGCTAAACTTGTTGAGAAAATCTTCAAGCGTTATTTGGTGGATGAATACCAAGAAGACGAGCGAAAGGTGAAACTGAAACCTATCAAGAAAGACATGCAAGCTTTCGATGCTTTGCTGTACAAGCCTAAAGACCAGTACATCAAAGAATCGAATGTTACTCGTAACTATGAATTCTTCTATGATAAGATCCTTCATTGTGGATTGACCATTGATGAACTCTTTGAGACCATCAAAAAACTGGAAGTCATCAACATCCGTCTTGACGAAGATGATGACCCGCAGCTGATATTTGAGAGTCTGAACTCTACTGGTCTTGACCTGAGTGAAGCAGACAAGATTCGTAACTATCTGTTGATGTCACTTGCACCAGTTGAGCAGGATGACTTGTATACTCGATATTGGAACCCTATTGAAGAGTTTACAAAGTATGACCCATCTTCTTTTGTGCGAGATTACCTTACCATGAAGCAAGGAAAGATCGGTCGTATCGATAAGATATACTTTATCTTTAAGGAGTATGCCGAAAATATAAGTGTTGACAGGGGAACGCTCTTGAAAGATATGCATCACTATGCCAAGATATATAGCCAAGTGGATTGTGCTACGATAGGTACAGATAAACTGAATAGGAAGCTGAACCAGCTAAGAACGCTGGATTCAACCATTGCTTACCCGTTCTTCATGGCTTTCTTCGACTATGCTTCGAAAGTTGGATTAACGGAAAACGAGACCTATCGTGTACTTGATGTGATAGAAGCTTACTGGGCACGAAGAATCATCTGTAATCTCCCATCCAATGCGTTGAACAAAGTTTTTGCAACGCTCCATAGAGATGTATTGAATCATGTCAACAAGGCAGGTGATGATAATGCACCTTCATATATAGATGTACTAACTTACGTCTTGTTGAAGAAGGGACGTTCTTCTGTCTTCCCTTCTGATGAAGAGGTGCATGGAGACTTTAAAACTCGTCAGATTTATAAGATGCCTGCTAATGCCCGCATGTTTATCTTGGAACGTATGGAAAACCAAGATAACAATGAACGGCACGATGTGGTGAAGGAGCTGACAGAGAAAAATATCACAATAGAGCATATCATGCCCCAGACTCTGTCGGACAAGTGGAAAGTTGCTTTAGGAGAAGATTGGGAAAGGATTCATGAACAGTATCTGCACACCATGGCAAATCTTACGCTTACTGGTTATAATTCTCAATATAGCAATCTCACGTTTATTGAGAAGAGAGATATGGAGAAGGGCTTCAAGGATAGTGCTTTCCGTCTTAATAACTCTGTGAAATCGTGTGACCAATGGACAGAAACAGAGTTGAAAGCACGTCAGAGAGAATTACACAATGTGTTTATGCGACTCTGGCCCATGCCATCAACTACTTTTGAGCCACAGAGACGTGAAGCGGAATCTGCATCGCTTGATGATGAGGACTATGAGTTCACAGGCAAGAAGCTGCAAGCATATATTCTTCATGGGGTCAGATATACGGTTAACACTTGGAAGGAAATGCTCATTCAGGTTTGTGGACACATCCTACTTGAGAAGCGTTCTACCATTGAATGGCTTTGCGCAAACGAAAAGTGCAGTTTCTCAACTACACCGGAAGAATGGAGACGCGAGCTTGCACCGGGAATGTATGTATGGACGGACAATAGCACAGCCACCAAGATCAACATTTTGTATGGAATGTTTGAGGAATGCAATATTCCCGCATCGGAACTCGTTTTTGAATTCCGTTCAGAACAGGAGGGAGAAGACGAAGAGTAATTTCAAATATAGAAAAGAAAATGGCAACATTTAGGTCGATAAAAGAACTGACTCGTGCACTTCAACAGGGCTCAAAACTGCTGAGCAATATGTTCTTGCAGCGCAAGACGATTGCTGTGAAGTATGACGATGCCCTTGACACCCTTGATGGAGACGAAAATAAGCTGAAATATCTTATAACCTTTGGGGTAATCGTACAGACAGGCGACTCTCTGGAATTGGATGATGCTTATCAGCGATTCTTCGAAGAGGTGTTGGCGGTGAACGAGGATATCAACATCTCATCGGTCAAGATGTACATCGACAAATTGAATCTTGGTATTAGATCATATCTTGCTGCTGAGAACAATGCCCGTCGTGAGAGTTTCATGAGAGAAATACGTCATACCTTCAAGAGCATTGACAATGCCACCCGACGAAATGTGATTGACCTGAAACGCAACGTGGATGACACATACAAGCAGGAACCGAACTTTAAGATTAAGGAACTGCGTCTGAAGGATTTTGATGAGAAAGCCCGATTAATAGGTGAGCTGATACACCAGACAGAGCGAGTTATGGATGAAGAGACTATTTTCTTTTCGAGTGCATCAGACTATGGACTGAAGCAGACGGTGAGCGAAGTGCGTGACGGCTTGCGTGAATCGGCACACGGACTGATTGCCGTTACGGCACAGATAATTGAATATCTGAACCGAATAGAATACCAGAGTCGTCTGGTCAAGCGTGTGAGACAGTTGAAATACCTGCGTGACCAGTTTATGATAGAGCAATCCACCAACGTGAAGGAGCTGATGGCGCAGACCAATGTCGTCTGGATGGAAAGCAAGCCCAAATATGTGACCAGAGTGTCGCTGGATTTCCTTCGCAATGAGGATGCTGCGCTCGAGATATTGGACAACATCCGAAAACGCCTTTCCAAGAAAACAAATATCAAGTCAAGACTCGCGGAGAAGATTGACAGACGTTTTCTTGAGGAACAGACTGAAACGACGAGGGCTTTTAATCATCAGGAATTGCTGAATGGCTTTATGGCACAAAGCGGCGACTTATTCTATTATATCTGGAACTACTCGTTCACCGAGGAGCTTGATCAGGAGTTACGCCTGGTACTGTTCCTACAGATGGCGTCACAATATCCAGAGCAGATGCGCTATACCGCTGAGACAAAAGCAATTGACAATATAGAATACCCCGTAATATATCCACGATGAAATATACAAGTGAAGTTTTCCAACGCCTCAGTCGAGGGCAGTTCATATCGAGTAACAGCATTGATGCTGAGACCCGTGCTATCTACAGCGACATAGAAGAGAATCAGCAAGAGTATGAAGACTATTTCAGCAAGATAGACTTTCTGCTGAGCAGTGGTGACGGTTTCTATTATTTCAGCCGCAAGGAGGCAAAGGTCATCACCGAGAATAAGCTGCAGTCGCTGTTCTCCTGGATAGACTATCTGGACTTCCTTAAGACCTACGATACAACCTTTGATGCCGGGACACAATTCAGCTTGGTACAGATGGAGGTAAAACTCTCCACGATACCTGGGCTAAAGGAGAAACTTGCGCAGATGTTCCCGGACAAGTCAACGAACCGTCAGAAACTGGAGACACTGGCGGCAGCGATGGAGAGTATGGGCATTGCCGAAATGGTGAACGAAGCCGACGGCACCTATCAGGTGACCAATGCTTTCCATTATATCGAGCAGATAATTCTTTGTATTAACATAGACGAAGACGTAAAGGATGAGATACCTCAATAAAATCATATTCATCAATAGTGCCCACGTGCCATACGCAGAGATAAAGCTCGATGGCAACGTGCATTTCATCGGTACACAAGGAGTAGGAAAATCTACGCTGCTCCGTGCCATCTTGTTCTTCTACAATGTAGATAAAAGCAAGCTGGGCATCAAGACACAGGCAGGACAGAAAGGCTACGATGAATTCTACCTGCCTCACCAGAATTCGTATATCATCTACGAAGTGTCCCGAGAGACAGGAAAGTTTTTTGTCATGACTTTCCTTTCGCATGGTCGAACAGCGTTCCGCATCGTGGACTGTGCATACGACAAGCGGTTCTTCGTAGAAGAAGACGGGAGCGCCCGTTATGAATGGGGACGCATCAGCGAACAGATTGGCACAAGGGTTTATAAGAGCAACATCATTCGAGGTTATGAGGAGTTTCGTGACATCATCTATGGCAACAGCCAGCAGGTGGCAAAAGAGTTGCGCAGGTTCTCATTGATGGAGAGCACAAAGTATCGGCAGGTGCCGTTGACCATACAGAATATTTTCCTGAACCAGAGTCTGGAATCGCGTGTCATCAAAGACACCATCATTGACTCTATGGACTTTGCAAGCGATGATATTGACTTGAACCGCTATCGCGAAGAGGTGAAAAATTTCCGTCAGCAGTATGAGGATATCTGGAAGTGGTATAAGGTGGAGAAGAATGGTAAGATAAAGGTAAAGACGGATGCAGACACGGTCATTGAAAGATACACCCATTACGAATATGTGCGCAAACTTATTTCAGAGCTTTGCGGCCAATTGAACTACGCTTTAAGCCGTGATATCCATCGTATGCCTGTTTTAGCCGAAGAAGAGTCTGTCCGTAGCACGGAACTATCACGGCAACGGAGGTTGTTGGGTGATGAAGATGCAAAGTATAAAGAGGATGAGGCTAAACTCAATCAGGAAGAAGGGGCAATAAAGTTCTTTTTGGGACAGGTAAAGTCAAAGCGGCAGCACTATACGGAAATCGGCATTGAGAAAATTGCAGAGCGCATCAGCAAGGAGGATGAACTGAAGATTCAACAGCGCAGTCTCACACATCAGGAAGAGACTCTGACAAGCAAGAACCAGAGTGTCAAGTCGAAATATGACACGCTTACTCAAGTAGTCGATAACCACCTGAGTACATTTGGCTTGCAATGCCAGAAACGACTCAATGAATTGGATCGTCAGCAGTTAGCAGCTGAAGGTCGCTTGCAGGCAGAATGGAATGAAAAGGTTGATATTGTCCGCAATCGGTATGAACAGAAACTAAAAGAGAGTCAGAACTTGCTGGACGAGGCACGCCAAACCCAAAATGAACTGAAACTCCAGGAACAGCGTGTCAAGCAGTCTAATCCCTACAAAGAAGAGATGGACGAGCAGGATCGAAAGATCAAGGATTTGCACGATAAGCAACTGGCTTTGTTCAAGGATTCTACCGAAAAGCAAAAGGAAATAGACCACATCACCAATGAAGTGGCCATGCAGCGCAAAGAATTGGAGACAGCATGTGAGAGGGAGGTTTCTGCTATCGAGAATGACATCAAACAAATTTCTGCCGACATCGCAAAACTCGACGATATGCTGAGCCGTCAGAAGGGCTCGTTTATTGAATGGTTAGGTGAGAATGTTGATGGTTGGGAGGAAAATCTCGGCAAGGTACTTGATGAAGATACCATACTGTATAATACTTCACTCAACCCTTACAAATCTACATCTACTGACACTATATACGGCGTAAAGATTGACACATCCAATATCGAGAAGACAATCAAGACACCCGATGAATTGAAGTGCCAAAAAGCGTCGTTGGAACAGAAAGTGGAGGAACTGGAAAAGAAGATAACACTTCGCAAACAGCTGTTAGAAAAAGACATTGTAGAACTAGAGCGCCAACCCAGTTCTCAGCTGAAGCAACTTCGCAAGGACAAGATGAACCTTGATGCAGAATATAACCAGATTCCACATCGCATTGAAATGATTAAGAAGGATAAAACAGCCGCTGAGGAACGCTTGAAGAAATGGCGTGAAGGTGAGTTGGAGAAACTGCAGAAAAAGCTTGGAGAAACAGATAAAGAGATTGAGACGCTTAAAAAGCAGAAAGAAGCTCTGACTGCTCAGCGAGATAAAGAAATGGCTTCCCTTCAAAGTTCTTACAACAAGCAGAAGAAAGAACTGAAGAGCAATTGTGACCAACAAAAAGCGGCAGTCAACGCGGAGCTGAAACAGAAGGAACAAGTTGCCATCCAACGAAAAGCGGAACTTTTGGCTCAGATGGATGCAGAACTGAAAGGACTTGGAGTGGATGTGGACCAGTTGGCAGACATTCGTCGCCAACTTCAGAAGGTTACAGAAGACCTGAGATACATTGACGAGCATCGTTCAGACATTATTTCGTGGCAGAATGACATCCGAGACTACTTCAACCAAGAGCAACAAAAGAAAGATGAGCGCAGGATTGTGCGCATGAAGATTGATGATCTGCAGGCTAAGTTCCAGAAACGCAAACAACAGTATGACGAAAAAATCAAGCTATTGTCGGATGAGTTACACTCTCTGCAGGATGAGCAAAAGAGGTTGAAAGAAACCATTGAAAGGGTTCAGGCTTTTATGAATAATCCGTCCTGTCCTTCAGACATCTCTTCTGCAGGAGAGATGGAAACAGCGAAGTCGTTATCCGATATACTGGAAGAGTTGCGTGACCAGATTGCCTCCCAACAACGAAAGTTTGAGGATTTCAAGGAAGCTGTCATCCGCTTCAAAAGTAATTTCTTACCCCAGAACACGTTCTTTTTCAGGACGGAGTTCAATACCGATGCCGACTATACGGATTTTGCTGCCGAATTGAATGAGTTTATCAGCAACAACAAGATTGAACAATACCGGGTGCGCACCAGCCGACAATATGCCACGATTATCAAACGTATAGCCAAGGATGTCAGCGATTTGAGTCAGCATAAGTCTGACATTGAAAGAACCATCCTTGACATCAATCGGGACTTCCGTGAAAACAATTTTGCTGGTGTTATTAAGGATATTGAGTTAAGGGCGGTGGAAAGCAACGACCGTTTGATGCAACAACTGCTGAACATTAAGCATTTTGACGACGAGCACGGTTTTGACATCGGACAGCTGAACCTCTTTACGGATGAAGACAATCTGAACCGTACAAACGATCAAGCCGTCAGACTTCTTATGACACTGATAGAAATGATGGACGCTGAGCAGAAACGCGAGCTGATAACTCTGGCTGATACTTTCAAACTGGAATTTAAGGTCAGGGAGAACGACAACGACACTAACTGGGTAGAGAAACTGTCCAATGTAGGTTCGGATGGTACAGATATTCTAGTGAAGGCCATGGTGAATATCATGCTTATAAATGTCTTCAAGCGGAAAATTTCGCGTAAGTTTGGAGATTTCAAGCTCCACTGTATGATGGACGAGATAGGCAAACTGCATCCGAACAATGTGGAGGGTATCCTGAAGTTTGCCAATGTCCGGAACATCAACCTAATTAACTCTTCACCAACCACCTACAATGCTCAGGCATACAAGTATACCTATTCTCTCAGCAAAGACGAGATTAGTAACACGATTGTTAAAACCCTGCTGACAATAAGATGAAAAAGACTGCCAAACTCATAGAGAAACTGATTCGTCTTGCCAATGGTGACGCCCTGCCAGCCAGTAGTTTAAAGGGCGCCTGGTTTGAACAGATGCAGAACGACGGCATCCTTCTGGCTACAGCACACGGTAGCCGCAAGAGTTTTAGGGCGTCAGACGGAATGACTCTCCGCCAGTATGTTGCCAGTCAGTTCGACATCCATGACTTAGAACAAACACGATGCGTGCTTTCTGACGAAGATGTCAGTAGAGCCTCTTTGGTGGCTGCAACTGGCGATAGTAAGTTCCTTTCACGGAGAACTTTCAAGGGATTTCTTGTGAATAGTTATCAGCCTGTTACGGCTATCCTCAACGGACAAGAGATAATAATTCTTCCCGCTGAAGGAAGTTTCATGTTTGTTGCCGACTATCAGCATTTCACAATTCCCCAGGATGTTGTCGTGGTTGGAGTGGAGAACGCAGAAAATTTCCGATATATCGCATTGCAGAAATATCTCTTTGCGCGATATGGGCGCGTGCTTTTCGTATCCCGTTATCCTCAAGACCAAAACAAAGATCTCATCAAATGGCTACAATCCATACCTAATCAATACGTCCATTTTGGAGATTTGGACTTGGCTGGTATCGCCATTTATGAGCATGAGTATTATCGCCACTTGGGTACTCAATCCTCTTTCTTTATCCCAGATGATTATGATCAAAGGATTTCTAACGGTAATACAGATAGATATAATGATCAGTTGCCCCAATACGGTAAAATGACGGTTGAGGACAAAAGAGTACAGCCTTTATTAGACTGCATCCACCTGTATCACAAAGGATACGACCAAGAGGGGTATATTAATATTTAAATACATTAGTGCCCCTATTTTTAACAGAACACTAATGAAAGAAAGAATAAAACCAAATACAATATTTCCAAATTATTTTATGAGTGTTCGTTCCCGAATTAGGAATGACCACTCATCATTATTTATATGCACACGCGATTACAATACCATCAACGCCTAACGTTCTTTCTCTTGTCCTTGTCATTCCATGGAGAGTGACTATTACTTCCACCGCCTCCTGTACCTACACGAGCTTGAGTTGGGCCACCCATAGCTGCGATGAGGACTGCACCAAGAAGTGCTGCCTGTTTTGCATTGACTTGTTCTGCGGGATCGAATGCGCTATTGACAAGTTCATGGATGGTAAGCTCGCCATCATCAAAGCGTTTTACATCATAGTAGTCAACATTGTAAGACACAGTATCGTATTCTTCATTGCCCACTTTTGTCCAGATATGAAGTGATGGATTCATGCGATTCGGAATGAAGTAATGGAGGAGTTCTGCACCTGATGAAAGTCGATAATGCTCTGGATGAGCAATTTTGTCAAGTTCTGCAATCTTTGCCTTTAGTTGTTCGATGGTTAGCTTAAGATTGTCACGTTCCACTTCTGCCTTTAGTGCTCTACGTTGTAACGCAGCCATTTGTTCAGCATGCGACTTCTTAACTTCATCTATCTTGGACTGAGCCACTTTAAGCAATTTTGCTTTCTCCGTTTGAAGTTGCTGGACTTGTTTCTTGAATAGAGAAATCTCATCCTCATGGTCAGAGATTTTCTTACGAGCTTTAGCCAAATCTCCCTTATTGAAGATGCCGAGTATAGTTGCCTTACCTTCTTCTATGCTTTCCTTTTTCGTTTCAAGTTCTGCTATTTCAGAGTCAAGCCTTTCTATTTGATAATTCTTACGTGACAATTCAATTTGTACTTTCTCTTGCTCTGATGTAAGGGAAGAGAGAGTTTGCTTTGCCACTTCCAACTTTGCATTCTTATCCGAAAGGTCTGTCTCGTACTTCGATAAAGACACCTTGCACAGTTCAATCTGTGTTTGAATTTTGTCGTGCTACACACATGTAACAAAAAAGCCGTAAAAAAAGGCAGAATAAGCACATAGAAAACATGAGCCTATAAAAAGCAAATGGCGTGTAACTCACCAGAGCTACACGCCATTTGATAGTGTTTTGTTATGTCTTTACCTATCGGTCTCATTTAACCTCCTCGAAGTCTGCATCCTGAATGGTGTCATCCTGTTTAGGACCGTCCTGTGCCTGCTGACCGCCGGCGTTGGCTCCGTTGAAGCCTGCACCTGACTGAGCACCCTGCGCACCCTGATACATTTGCTGGCTGGCAGCCTGCATAACTGTGTTGAGGTTGTTGATGGCTGTGTCGATAGCGGCAATGTCGCCACTCTTGTGAGCATCCTTGAGCTGCTGGAGAGCACTCTCTACTGCCGGCTTCTGGTCAGCCGGCAGTTTGTCGCCGTTGTCCTTCAGGAAATTCTCCGTGGTGAATATCATAGAGTCTGCCTGATTCAGCTTGTCGATGCGCTCACGCTCCTTCTTGTCGTTCTCGGCGTTCTGTTCTGCCTCAGCCTTCATGCGGTTGATTTCGTCCTCGCTCAATCCACTTGAAGCCTCGATGCGGATGCTCTGCTCCTTACCTGTGGCCTTATCCTTCGCACTGACGTTCAGGATACCGTTGGCATCAATGTCGAATGTAACCTCAATCTGAGGCACACCGCGACGCGCCGGAGCTATGCCCGTGAGGTTGAACTGACCGATACTCTTGTTCTGAGCTGCCATCGGACGCTCACCCTGAAGCACGTGGATAGTTACTTCTGTCTGGTTGTCGGCTGCGGTAGAGAACACTTCACTCTTCTTGCAAGGGATGGTTGAGTTCGCATCGATGAGCTTTGTCATAACGCCACCCATTGTCTCGATACCCAAAGTCAGCGGAGTAACGTCGAGCAATACGATGTCGCCCACGCCACCTTCCTTGTTCAGGATGGCACCCTGGATAGAAGCACCCACGGCTACCACCTCGTCCGGGTTCACACCCTTTGACGGCTCCTTGCCAAAGTAGTTCTTCACGAGAGTCTGAACGGCCGGGATACGGCTCGAACCACCTACGAGGATAACCTCATCGATATCCGATGTAGACAACTTGGCATCGCGGATAGCGTTCTGGCACGGTACGAGACAAGCCTGAATAAGGCCGTGTGCCAACTGCTCGAACTGTGAACGTGTCAGAGACTTAACCAAGTGCTTGGGCACACCGCCCTCTGCTGTGATATATGGCAGGTTGATTTCTGTTGATGTTGTGCTCGAAAGCTCAATCTTTGCCTTCTCGGCAGCCTCCTTCAGACGCTGCATTGCCATCGGGTCCTTAGACAGGTCGATGCCCTCAGCAGCCTTGAAGTCATTCACCAGCCAGTCGATAATCACCTGGTCGAAGTCATCACCGCCGAGGTGAGTGTCTCCGTTGGTAGAGAGAACCTCGAACACACCGCCGCCGAACTCAAGGATTGAGATATCGAATGTACCGCCACCGAGGTCGAACACTGCAATCTTCATGTCCTTGTTGGCCTTGTCCACACCGTAAGCGAGCGCAGCCGCAGTAGGCTCATTCACGATACGCTGCACGTTGAGGCCTGCAATCTGTCCTGCCTCCTTAGTAGCCTGGCGCTGAGAGTCAGAGAAATAAGCCGGAACGGTGATTACCGCGTCTGTTACTTCCTGTCCGAGATAATCTTCAGCAGTCTTCTTCATTTTCTGAAGTACCATTGCAGAGATTTCCTGCGGAGTATATTTGCGACCCTCGATGTCAACGCGTGGATATCCGCCCTCGTTCACAACCTTGAACGGAACGCGTTCCACCTCTTTCTCGCTCTGTGCGAATGTCTCGCCCATGAAGCGCTTGATAGAGTACACCGTGTTCACCGGGTTGGTGATTGCCTGACGCTTTGCCGGGTCGCCAATCTTGCGCTCGCCGCCCTCAACAAATCCTACGACAGACGGAGTGGTGCGCTTACCCTCGCTGTTTGCTATTACAACCGGTTCGTTGCCTTCGAATACAGCAACACAACTGTTAGTTGTTCCCAAGTCGATTCCAATAATCTTTCCCATAATCTTTATCTTTTTTATTTTTGTTATTATTCTATTTATTATTTGCCGGACCGTTTTTTGTCCGTCAACAAAATAACAAATGCCATGCCAAACGTATGATTCCCGTTTGGCATGGCATTACTGTATGACAATTTGTCATACTTTTATAGTCGCCGATTGCGTATTTTTCACTCTCGTGTCATGGTTGTTCCCTTAGTATATCGCCTCTCTCCACCTTTATTTAATATTAAGATGGAGAATGTAATGCTTGCGTTATACACATACTATATATCAGAACGCCTTGCTGTATTCCACCGTTCCCGAGCTTTTCAGGGTGTCGCGGTTTAGCTCTATCAAGTCCTCTTGACGTGCTTTCGCGATAAGTTTCAGAGCCATCTTCTCGTTAACGCCTAGATGATACTTCAATCCCTTTATGAGACGGTTCTTTGAGATAATAGGCTTGTCGGCTTCCTTGAAAGTCAGTGCTATTACCTTTTTCAACTGTTCCACATCGTTGTGGAGTCTCATTCTGTGATAGTGCTTGTACATCACGAGCATTATGCCGATGAGGGCTATGACGCCAAAGATTAAAACTGTCCTGTGCATGGTCATGATATTGTTTAAGTAATACATTTATTTAATTGGTCCGCCGGTGTAAGCTGCGACCATTGAACTCTTGATTTTTGCGTTTTCTATATGCTTGAATTGCAATATATAGTTTACACTTATGCAAATATACAACTTTTTTTTGTTTTTTGCGCATTTCGTTCAAAAAAAATATCTATCTTTACAAAATATAATTCACGGCCAACGATTGACGGGCATCATCAGTCTTGCTCTCAGTCCGATGGCATAACAATTTTATACCATTAAAGACCTGTAATATTATGGATGACATTAAGAAAGAGAATCCCTCGCCGGCGGTTACAGAGGGAGCTGGCAATGATTCAAAGTTTGAGCGTAGACGCCGTATGGCCGGAGCTGTTTTCGGCCCCATTTGCGCCCTGTTAGTGTGGATTACGCCAATATCCGGCCTGTCGCCGGAGGCTCATCGTCTTCTTGCCATTATGACGCTGGTAGCCCTCTGGTGGATTACCGAACCGATTCCCATTCCCGTAACCTCGCTCGTAGGTCCCACGCTGTGCGTTGTCTTCGGCATCGTCAAAATGAAAGAGGCCTTTGCCGCCTTTGCCAATCCTATGATATTCCTGTTCATGGGCGGCTTCATCATAGCAAAGGCGATGACCGTCAACGGACTCGACAAGCGCATAGCCTACGGCATCATGTCGATGAAATGGGTGGGCGACAGTCCGCGCCGCATCTTCCTTGCCATCGGACTCGCCTGTATGCTCTGTTCCGGATGGATTAGCAACACGGCCACGGCGGCCATGATGTTTCCCATTGCACTCGGACTTCTCGAGGCCATACGCGAGATGATGGCACAGAACGGTAAGGAAATCAACCTGCGCACATATAAGTATGCCACGGGCCTGATGCTCATGACGGCCTACGCCTGCTCCATCGGTGGCGTGCTCACGCCCATCGGAACGCCCCCCAATATAATAATGTTAGGTTTCCTCGACGAACTTGCAGGCATCCATATCTCTTTCTTCCAGTGGATGGTATGGGGCTTTGTGGCTATGGTCTGCTATTTCGTCATAGCCTACTTAGTGCTTTGGCGTATGTTCCCGGCCGACATCGAGCACATTGAAGGTGCCCGCGAACTGATAGCCGAGCGTGTGAAAGCCCTCGGAAAGTGGACCACCGCACAGCGCAACACATTCATCGCCTTCATGGTGGCAGTGGTTCTCTGGGTTACGCCCGGCATTCTTAATATCATCTACGGGTCGGGAAGTGAAATCCTGAAGACCTACAACGCCATCTTCCCCGAGGCCATCGCGGCCATGATAGGTGCCTTGCTGCTGTTCTTCCTGCCTGCCGACAAGAGCTATCGCCGCATGACATTGAAGTGGCGCGACGCCGTTGCCGGAGTAGAGTGGGGCACGTTGCTGCTCTTCGGCGGTGGACTTGCGATGGGTGGAATGATGTATGGCACCGGTCTTTCCGCATGGATTGGCGAACAGATAATTGCCATGTTGGGCGGTTCCCCGTCCGAGCTCGTCTTTGTTGCAGTGTTCTGCGTCATGGCGTTGTTGCTCTCAGAGCTTACCTCCCATACAGCCGCCACCAATATGATAGGCCCGCTTGCCATTGGTGCGGCCGTCTCGGCCGGTTTCAGTCCCATCCCCGTGGCTGTCGGCGTGGCACTTTCGTCATCGCTCGGCTTCATGCTGCCCGTCTCCACCCCGCCTAATGCCATTGTCTATGCCAGTGGCTATGTGCCTATCACCAAGATGATAAAGACCGGAGTCTACATCGACTTCATCGGCATTGCCATTGTAACCATCCCTGTTGTGCTCTATCTTGTGGGTTGGATAGTCGGTTGACGGAAATAAAATGCAATGTATAATATAGCAGAGTGCGGCACTGAACATGATCAGATGCCGCACTTTTTATTCTTATTCTTATTCTGTTTCAAGATTTGCACCTTTTTCGGTAATGCGCAAGTCTTGAGGTTAAAAATCTTTACAAATAACCGTTGAAAACTCGCTGTATTTTCGCCAAAATCTTCCTCGGCTGAAAATATCAAAAAATACGGCATTTTTGGTGATTTTGACTTAAAGCATTGATAATCAGATGCTTATACGGTTTTACTGCGAAATTGGCCATTTTAGAACGCAAAATAAACCTCGTAAAATTGCAACGGAGGCTCCGTTAGACGCCAACGGAGGCACTTTTGGCCTTCAAAACCTATCCCGTTGCAATGCAAAACGGCCTAAAACGCACTCCAAAAGTGCCACTTTTGAAAGCTAACAAACGTTAAATCGCCCAAAAACGGTATTTTCCCGCGTTTTCCCGGACGACAAAATTTGGCAAAAAACGACCCGATTTTTTTCTAACGGAGGCACTTTTGGAATTTTGAATTACGAATTTTGAGTTTTGAATTGGGATTTTTGAGGTCGGAAAACGGTCGGAAATGAGTAACGAGACCTATATTTAACGTTCGTTAGCACAAGAGAATCGTTTTTTGGTTGTAAAGACTCTTTACTGAAATCTTTATGAAATATCATTGGTTACCGACAAGTGGCCTTACCTCATACAAGCTTCATCGCAGCGTTTTTAATTCTCAATCAGTGGGGGCGATCCTCCCCTTGGGGAGGTTGGGTGGGGCTTTTTCATTTCCTTTTAATGCCTTTGTAACATAATTGTAACATCATCAGATTAATTTTGCAGCAAAGAGATAACATTATAAATAAATAGGTATAGATATGACTACAATTTATCTTTGTATCGTGATTTTTCTGCTTTGCCTGGCCGTGTTCGACCTGTTCGTGGGCGTGAGCAATGATGCTGTGAACTTCATGCAGTCGGCTATCGGAGCGAAGGTGGCGAAGTTCAGAACCATTCTCGTTGTGGCATCGCTCGGAGTGGCGGTGGGCGCGGTGATGTCTACCGGCATGATGGACGTCGCCCGACACGGAATAATGAACCCGTCGGGCTTCTCGTTCGACGAGGTGATGGTGATTTTCCTCGCCGTGATGGTAACAGACGTGATAGTGCTCGATATGTTCAATACGCTCGGAATGCCAACCTCCACCACCGTGTCGCTTGTGTTCGAGCTGCTCGGCGGTACGTTTGTGCTCGCTACGGTGAAGGTCTTTGCCGACCCGTCGCTTTCGCTTGCCGACCTGCTAAACTCCGACAAGGCACTGAGCGTGATTATCGCCATCTTCGTGTCGGTGGCTATAGCCTTCTTCTTCGGCATCGTCGTAATGTGGCTGTCGCGCATAGTCTTCACATTCAACTACAAAGGTCATTCGCGCTATGCCACGGGCGTGTTCGGCGGTATTGCCTTCACTGTATTGGCCTACTTCATCCTGCTGAAAGGGCTGGGCAAGTCGCCCTATATCTCGGACGATGCGCGGCAGTGGATAGACGCTAATATGCAGATGCTGATTGTGGCTACGTTTGCCGTCTCGGCTGTCGTGATGCAGATTCTCAATGCTCTTAGGGTGAATGTCTTCAAGGTCGTGGTATTGATTGGTACGTTTGCCCTTGCCATGTCGTTTGCGGGTAACGACCTTGTGAACTTTATCGGCGTGCCGCTCGCAGGACTTGACTCGTATAACGACTATATGGCGAATGCCAATGGAGCCGCACCGACTGACTTTCTGATGACCTCGCTGTCGTCGAGCGCGATGACGCCGCCCATTTATCTCGCTCTTGCCGGGCTGGTGATGATTATCGCCATCAATACATCGAAGAAGGCGCAGAATGTGGTGAAGACCTCCGTAGACTTGGCGCGGCAGGACGAAGGCGATGAGATGTTCGGTTCCTCGCGTGCGGCTCGCAGCATCGTTCGCGTCATACAAGACTTAGGCGGCAACCTCGCCTCCCTCGTTCCGCAGAGAGCGAGAGTGTGGGTAGGGAAGCGGTTCAACAAAAACGAGATGATACTCGAAGACGAGGGGGCTGCGTTCGATGTGGTGCGTGCGGCCGTTAACCTCGTTCTCGCATCGATGCTCATCAGTGTAGGCTCTGCTCTGAAGCTGCCGCTGTCTACCACCTACGTAACCTTCATGGTGGCAATGGGTTCTTCGCTTGCCGATAGAGCATGGAGTAGGGAAAGTGCCGTGTTCCGCGTTACAGGAGTGTTGTCGGTCATCGGTGGCTGGTTTGTCACTGCCGGAGCAGCCTTCACCATTTGCGGCATCGTCTGCTTGCTGATGTTTGTCGGCGGCATACCCGTGCGTTTCGGCTTCATCGCCCTTGTGGTGTATCTGCTGATACGCTCCAACCGCAAGTACAAAGCGAAGACGGCGGAGAGCGAAAAGGAGAAAGGGATGTTCCAACTGATGATGCGCACGCGCGATCCCGAGCTTGTGTGGGAGATGTTGCAGAAGCGCGTCAGCAGAACTCAGAGCTTCGTATGCCATTTCGCCCTCGAGCAGTTCAACACCATCGTAGAAGGCTTTGCCCATGAGAAAGTGCGCAATTTGCGCCGCAGCGTGCGCATGATAAAGGCCGAGCAGAAAGAACTGAAGAAATATCGGCGTCAGGAAATGCTTGTGCTGAAGCGGTGTCCGCAGGCAAAGGCCCTCGAGAGCAATACGTGGTTCCATCTCGGCTACAACAGCAACAGCCAACTGATGTATGCTCTGCTGCGTATGCTTGAGCCGGTGAAGGAACACGTGGAGAACAATTTCAATCCGCTTCCACAGGTGTGTGTAGAGGAGTTTGATACTATCCGTAATAAGGTGAACGAGCTGTTGAAACAGAGTGAGGAGCTGATTTCCACCGGCCGTTTTGACAACTATCGCGACGTTCTTGCCGATGCCGACCGTGTGAAGGATGAGCTTTCGGTGATTCGCAAGCGTCATCTCGACCGTATGCAGCGCTCGGCGGACAACAAGTCGCTCCATGTTTCGCTTGTCTATCTGAATGTGTTGCAGGAGACGCAGCAGTTCCTGAGTGCTATGAGGCATCAGTTGCGTGCGGCCAAGAAGTTCGCGGAATAAGATTTTAGGGAAAGGGATTTGATTTTTCTTTCGGTAATTTTTGAATTATTTGAGCGAAAAAGTGTTATCTTTGATATGAGGGAAGCCGTTCGTTTATAGCAACCACTAAGGTAAGTAAGTCACCAAAATTAAGCGATATAATCTATGATAAAGCATATACTATACATTAATTTTAGTGACTTACTTATGATTATTAGCCTTAATGGAAACAACTTCCCTCACTTTCTTGAAATTTATTTAGGACACTAATCCTTTCTATTACTTTTTTTTGAAAAAACACACTATTTCAGAACACCGTATCCTTTATTTTCTTATATTTGCAAAATATCTAACTATATTTACAACTATACATTAAAGTGACTGTGAAATACATATATTTATTATCAGCCCTGTTTGGGTTGCTGCTTCCTATGGCTGTCCGTGCACAGAATGTGAGCAACACTGGTGCATATCCACACTATGCCTCTCCCTATGTGTTTCATAAGAACACCGCTACGGACATTGGCTATGCATACAACTCTAACGGCTCCATGACCCGCAATCCCGACAGGCATATCGGTCTGATTGAATACGACAGTTTTAACAGCCCGCGCCTTACCCAGTTCACGGACGGCAGCGTGACGGAATACGTCTATGACGCATCGGGAACAAAGCTGAAAACGGTACACCGCACCGCCGTTCCCGGCATAGAAGTTCCCTACGGCACGGTATATGAACACACGCCTTCAACGCTCCTCAGTTCCGACTCCACGCTGTATGCCGGTCCGTTCGTATTGTCAGGCGACAGCCTGCGTTATAAGTATGACGGAGGCAGCGTATTGATACCGCTTGACGGCTCACCCGTCAAGCCCTGCTTCTATGTCCTTGACCATTTGGGCAGCGTGCGCCTTGTGGTGTCCGCAGACGGTCAGGTTATAGAGCGCAATGACTATTACCCCTCAGGTTGCCTGATTACGGAAAACATAGACGGTGAGACGGTCATCCTGCCTTACAAGTATAACGGCAAGGAACTCGACCCGATGCACGGTCTGTACACCTACGACTATGGCGCACGGCAGTATGACCCTGCCACTATGCTTTGGGACAGGATGGATCCGTTGGGTGAAGATAACCCGGAGGTAAGCCCGTATGCGTATTGTCATAATAATCCAGTAAACCGCATAGATTATAAGGGACTTTATGATTTTGAAAATATATGTGGTTATACGGATTATCCTGTTATTGCAGTATTCCAAAGTAATAGAGATAAAACACTTGAGTATGATTATCAAATAGCAAAAGAAATGGGAATGCCAATTTTTGTCGTTGATAATATTGGTGATTTTAAAGATGCTTTGGATGATTTAGCTCTAAAAGGGTCTACGTTTCAGACTATAGCATTAAATAGCCATGGGTCTTACGGGAAGTTTAACATAGGCGATGATACCATTGACATGACAACAGATTTATCTTCTTTGCGTGAAAAATTAGAAGGGAGAACAGTATTTGTTGGAGCTTGTAATGTTGGAGATTCCTATGGATGTTTTATGGTAGAAGGATTAGCAGAACAGACCTCGTCAACAGTTGTTGCAGCGTGTCATAAAATAAGTGCAGGATATAGATACGATGGGGGAGATGGGTTGAATTATTATGAAGGGGAATTCCCATATATAATGCTTCCTTCTGTGTTAAAAGGAAATAAATATATTTTGTCAGAGAGTGGCTCGGAGTCAAAAAGTGTTAGAAATGTCACTATAGACAAGAGGGCAGGGATAAGTTGGAAAGGCTATTATTTTGATAACTATGGAATTTTTAACAATAAATTCAGATGGGCATATTAAAATTTTTGTATAGTGTTTGTGTTATAGCAATAGTTGTGGGATGCCAAAGAAAACCGTCTATTGCTAATCAACATTTAATGATTTGTGGAAAACGATCCGAAAAGGTTGACAATTCTTCTTGGATAAAATCACTTTGTCTTGATACTTCTTTATTTAAAAAGTATCAGACATTTGATGAATTTGATATGAAAGGTGTCGGAATACCTCTAAAAGATCCTTATGTATTAGTAAGGAAAATGAAAGATACTATTGTTGTTGTGAGTTCGAACAAATCAGACTCTTGCAGGATATATATCAGACGAGGAAACGGTGTATGGCACAGCCGTATGGAGTATGAATTATGGAAAGGCAAAGGTTATGCGTTATTGAAAGAGCCTTGGGACAGGGCGGCAAGAGTATATGACAGATATTTTTATAATGATACTATTTATGAATGCTGTAATTCTTTTTGTGATACTTACTCTGATTTTCGCTTTTACATAAAGGCAAAAGACAGAGTGACTGAATTTTGGACAGAAGGAGATAGTCGTATATTCCGCAATCCAACGTCTGATGTAAGACGGTTGTTGAATGAGGCTTTTAGTTGCACTCCGAAGCAGTCAACCGTGTTGAACTTATTGGGTAGGAAAGTTAGGTTTCGTCAATACACAATATCTGAAGACAACCAAAAAGTGTATTACCAATATAGTAATAAAGCCATAGGATACGAATTCTATAGAAAGGCGTATGGCTTGTGGGGGATACAGCCTGGAGTAGATGAAAGGCGGCTTGTATATGGACAGGAAATAGACAACTTCAGTCATGAACATCCTAATGGAAATAGCGTAGTAGGAGATGCCGTTTATGATTCTGTAGATGAAATGCCGTCATTCCCTGGTGGTACTCAAGCCTTGCACAATTATATTAGGGCGAATGTAGGAAAGAACGAATCACACAATACTCGCCAAACTATTGTTCTTTCATTTGTTGTAAATGAATATGGAAGTATTGAAGACATTCGAATAGTAAAGTCATCAATAGAAAATGATAGTATTAACAATAAGGCTATTGAGATGGTGAGGAATATGCCAAAATGGATTTCTGGGCGTTTAAACGGGAAGTGTGTAAAAGTGAGGTATATGCTTCCAATTACTTTTTTTGTTAAGTAGATGTTGAAAATTTGTTTATATCAAGGTTATAACGTACCTTTGTGCAGACATATAAAAACACAGAATTATCGCACATATCAAAGTAATACTATTTACGGACAAAGCAAATATTCAATTAATGCAGAAGACAATACAGACATTGGAACGTTAATTTCTGGGATGGTGTCGCTAACGGAGAAGAAGGCATCTTTAAACGGCAACATAAGCTCGATAATATGGCGCGACAGCACGCAGACGGCATCACGCGGCTACAGGTTCACGTATGACTCAATGAACCGCCTCACCGATGCCGTTTACGGAGAAGGCCCGTCCTTGTCCGACAATACCGACCGTTACAGTGAGCGGGGCATGACATACACCAAGAACGGCGCCCTGACAAGGCTGCTGCGCTACGGCCGGCGCAACACAGACGACTTCGGTCTTGTCGACAGCCTCGTGATGACGCTTGACGGCAACGGCTCCCTTTCCGTTGACCCGTATAAGGGATTTGCTTTTGAATACGACCTTCTCGGCAATCTCAAACGAACCGAGAGCGAATACACGACCAGTTATGTATACAGCAGTACCGGCGAGAGGCTGAGCGTCAAATCCAAGTTCAACGGCTGTATCGCCAAGCCCTGCTTCTATGCCCTTGACCATCTGGGCAGCGTGCGCCTTGTGGTGTCCGCAGACGGGCAGGTTATGGAACGCAGTGACTATTATCCATCAGGATGTATGATTACCGGCAATATAATCAATGAGGGAAATATACAGCCATACAAGTATAACGGCAAGGAGCTTGACCCGATGCATGGTCTGTACACCTACGACTATGGCGCACGGCAATATGACCCTGCCACAATGCTGTGGGACAGGATGGATCCGCTGTGTGAAAAATATTATAATGTCAGTCCGTATGTGTATTGCCACAATAATCCTGTGAATATGACAGACCCTGATGGCAAGGATGATTATTATGATATTTTTGGAAACTATTTGTATAAAGATAATAAGGAAACTGATAATATAATAATAAGAAATGAAGCATTATACAATATGAAACAGGAAATGAAGGGGAAATGGACAAATGTCGATTGGATAACATCGGATACTCCGATCGCAGAGGCGAATCTCTCTGCTGCAGCGTATTCTAATATCTTTACAGATATATTGTCTAAAATGGATGGCATTGACGTTAATAACCTTTATAATGGAAAGGTATCCGTTACAGTTTGGGAGAAGAAATCAAATGTTATGACAACTACCAATTATTTTAATGAGCCGAGTTTTAAAGGAAAAACTATTGCTTCCATTATGCCATACAAAGAAAAACAACTTATGACAGCTTTTATCTTTCCGCAAGGAAAAAAAGAACGGGATTTGTTTTCTACAATATCTAATGTCCAAAATGTATTGGGTGTGCATGAGTATATTGGACATTTTAAAAAAGGGTTGACGAATTCTGACCATAAGAAAATATTCCAGATGCAAAAAACACATGGATCATGGGGAAAAACCACAAAATATTTTAAGGAGTATGAAAATGATGTCTTTAACAAGAAATAATATTGTAATGGTACTCGTTGCCGTTTTAGGTAATGTATCTCAATCTTGTATCAATAATGGTGGAAAAATGGTTTCGGATGCAGATACCTTAGCCGTAGAGGGGGCTGTGGTATATGTCTATGATAACTTTTTGGAAGATTCTGTATTGCAAAAGGAAAATATAAATAAAGACAGAAGGATTATATTTGAACTCAGATTGAAGAATAATTCTTCAACCAATAAGTATATTCCGATTCATGGATTGTGGGATTATAAATATAAATCGAAACTCGGATTTTATGTAAATGACATAGATATTTCCGGGATATGTGTCGTTAAAGAATTGAATGATAATATCTTGTTGCCTTATGATTCTACGGTTGTCAAGGTAAGAGTGAGAGACTGTGATTTGGCGAAAGCCAGTTTGCGCGAGGATATTCCTTTGCCAGAACTGTTGTCGAAACTACAGGTGCGGTATGATAAAGATGCGCGTGACACGGTCTATTCTAAGTATCCGATAGCAGATATGAGAATATCATTGGATAAGAATATTGTCATTGAACATAAATCTTATAAAGATAGAAAGACTTTTATGTTGTTGTAATGGCAATAAAATAGTAATTAATTTGATAAAGAGACGATGAGAAATATGGCATTAAAAAGCAGTTTGGCAATTGTGTCGGTTGTCGTTTTGGTCAGTATGTTACTTTCCTGTAATTCCGTTTGCAGGAAGAACATTTCCAATAAAGATTCCTTGGCAGTTGAATTATCCATAGTTTATGTCGGTGACAATTTTATTGAAGACTCTGTCTTGCAAAGGGAGAACGTTGATAAAGACAGAAGAATCTCTATAGAATTTAAGCTAAAGAATAATTCTTCGATTAATAAGTATATTCCTGTTCATGGATTAGGAGATTCCGTATACAACTCGAATCTCGGGTTTTATGTAAATGATACAGATATAGCAGGAGTGAAACTTATCGGTAGGCTTAGACATAAGATTTTACCTCCGAATGATTCTGTATTTTGGAGTGTAATAATGAGGGGATGCGACCTTGAGAAAGCTGGTTTGCGCGAGAATATTCCTTTGCCAGAACTGTTGTCGAAACTACAGGTGCGTTATGATAAAGACGCGCGGGATACGATTTATTCAAAGTATCCGATAGCCGACATTAGGGTAGTGCGGAATCTTGATATAGTTGTTGATTATAAGTCTTATAAAAATAGAAATGAGTTTTTGGATTAATACTTATGGAAGAACTATTAAAGGAACTAATAGGGGAAAAAGTCACTTACAGCCGTGTCGGATTTGGGACAATTCTTTTAGTCGTAGTTGATAATGACAATGGTGTTTGGGTATGGAACTATTGGGAAATATGGCGAGGTGAGGAATTGTTAGCTACAGCTAATGATGAGTCAACTCCTATGATGTCAGTAGCTGCACAGACTTTATTGGGCGAAACTGTAGAGGAAGTATATCTTGATGAGGATTATAACCTTATGGTGTTTTTTAGCAATAACTTGGAGCTTTATATTTACAGGAATGGCTGGGGTGAGGATGACTATAAGATAGATGAAAGTTGGGAGTATAGTATACCTCATTTAAATAAATCATATACTGTTATGAGGAATAAGGAGATAAAAATAGAAAAATATACAGAATGAAAAAGAAACTGATGTTTTACATGATGAGATTAGTCATCAAGGCTTTGGGTATCATGAAATAGAGGAATTTATACACGATTTTATTCTTTATTTTAATTCTTCTGCAATGTCATGGACAAAGGAAGAACAGGAAAGGGCTATTAATGACGAAAAACTTATACAGGAATTTGATAGAATGTTAAACACAACGCGCTCACATTAATTATGAATACTATAAGTAAAACAGTACGGTTTTATTTCTTGAATTGTCTTTGGATTGGAGGTGCTTTTGTGATAGCTTCTGATGGGGACTTGAATAATTCAGGACTTTTCGTCAACTATCTTATTATGACAATATTCTATATACCTTTATATTGTATTATGATATTGGGCATTCACATAATAGGGATTAATAGAATTATTATTAACAAGTTAAGTAAGACTATAATATATTCTCTTTTGCCGTGGTTACTTGTAGGCATATATGACAAAATTATGTTGGAATGCTTTCCTCTCCAAATCCCTACATCTGGAGATTTTATTACTCCATGGTATCGCGATGATTCCTATATAATTATATTTGCTTTAGGTATTAGTGCTATTACGGGAATCATTTTTCGAAAGTAATGAAGAAATTAAAATTTGATGTGTATTTCGGGAATACCGGCTATTGGGTTTGGGATGGTCGCTTACCGTCAGAATTTACGGCAGGTGGTACCGCCCATATCAAAATTCAGGAAGCTGACAGCAGAATTATTGTTGACTCTTTATTTCATAAATAAAAAACTCTCTAAATATTTGGCAGTTTGATAAATAAGCAGTAATTTTGCACCCGCAAATTGTGGCATTACGCCATAATCACAGTTTTAACAATTAAATAACAAAAAAACAAAAAGATGATTATTGTACCCGTAAAAGATGGTGAGAACATCGAAAGAGCTCTCAAGAAGTTCAAGAGAAAGTTTGAAAAGACTGGTGTTGTTAAAGAGCTTCGCGCTCGTCAGCAGTACGACAAACCCTCTGTCTTGAAGAGACTTAAGATGGAACACGCTGTCTATGTACAGAAAATGAGAGACGCGGAGGAATAAAAATACTCCGTTTTCCTTGGTAGTTTGAATAAATTTCCGTAAATTCGTTGCCGAAACCGTGATGAAGGCAACGTTGCGATGAGAGAACAATTTTTAGACTACTTGCGCTTGGAGCGGAATTACTCTCCGCTTACAGTGAAAAGTTACGGCAAGGACTTGAAAGAGTTTGAGCTGTTCATGCAAAAATTGGATAATCAACTCTCTTGGGAGTCGGTAGACTCTGATGTTATCCGTAGGTGGATGGAGAGTATGATGGATAAAGGAAACACTGCAACTTCAATCAACAGACGGTTGAGTGCTTTGCGTTCCTTTTATCGTTTTGCCCTAAAACGCCACCTCGTGGATTCAGATCCGGCCTATTCGCTGCGCGGTCCTAAAAATAAAAGACTGTTGCCGGCGTATATGAAAGAGCGGGAAATGGATGAGATTCTCGATGATAGTATGTGGAAAGACAACTATGGAGAGACCCTCGCGCGTACTATAATTATATTATTATATGAGACGGGGATGCGCCTTTCTGAGCTAATCGGGCTGGATAACGGTGATGTCGACTTTGTGGTCTGCGAGTTGAAAGTGACGGGAAAGGGAGATAAACAACGCGTGATTCCTTTCGGGGAAGAGCTGGCGATGGCACTGAAAGAATATATCTCGGTAAGGGATATGCTGCCTGAAAAAGATTGCGAGGCTCTGATGGTCTCGCGAAAAGGCAGAAGGCTGAGTAGGGGACAGGTGGCATACGCTGTCAGAAAGAACCTCTCGAAAGTGTCGACTCAGAAGAAATGTTCGCCGCACGTGTTGCGCCACTCATTCGCAACGGCAATGCTTAATCATGAAGCGGGACTTGAAAGTGTGAAAAAACTGCTTGGTCATGCGAGTCTCTCTACGACTGAGATTTATACGCATACGACATTCGAGCAGTTGAAGAAAGTCTATAAAAACGCCCATCCACGGGCTTAACCTTATTAAAAAACGGAGGGAATTATGGAAGTTATGATTCAGTCGATTCATTTCGACGCTACCGAGAAATTGCAGGCATTCGTTAATAAGAAAGCCGAGAAATTATCAAAGAGTTACGAAGACATACAGAAAGTAGAGGTGCAATTAAAGGTTCAGAAACCAGCAACAGCATTAAATAAAGTTACAAGCCTCACCGTTTCGGTGCCGGGAAACACGCTTTTTGTAGAAAAAACGTGCGACACATTTGAGGAAGGTGTAGATTTGTGTGTTGATGCAATGAGGGTTCAGTTGACCAAATATAAGGAAAAATTAAGGGAAAAGTAAAAAAATCCCGTAAAAAATTTGGAGATTAAAAAAAAAGCCGTAACTTTGCAGCCGTTTTAGAACAAGTCCTAAAAATGCACGCTGAACGGCTGCAAAGACTTGCCTCTTTAGCTCAGTTGGCCAGAGCACGTGATTTGTAATCTCGGGGTCGTTGGTTCGAATCCGACAAGAGGCTCAACAGAGGGCGAAACTAAAACAAGGGTGGTTACCAGAGTGGCCAAATGGGGCAGACTGTAAATCTGCTGTCTTTCGACTTCGGTGGTTCGAATCCATCACCACCCACTTCAGTAGAAGTTTTTGCGGAAATAGCTCAGTTGATAGAGCACTAGCCTTCCAAGCTGGGGGTCGCGGGTTTGAGCCCCGTTTTCCGCTCAATGTTGAAATGCTGTAATAGCTCAGTGGTAGAGCACTTCCTTGGTAAGGAAGAGGTCCTGAGTTCAACTCTCAGTTACAGCTCTACTCGTTTTATTAAACTAAAAAACATAATTCACCGATTATTCATTTAAATAAATAAAAGCTATGGCTAAAGAAAGTTTTGTGCGCACGAAACCGCACGTTAATATCGGTACTATCGGTCACGTTGACCATGGTAAGACTACTCTGACCGCTGCCATCACAACTGTATTGGCTAAGGCTGGTCTTTCTGAGGTTAAGTCTTTCGATCAGATTGATAACGCTCCGGAGGAGAAAGAGCGCGGTATTACTATCAACACTGCTCACGTAGAGTATGAGACTGCAAAGCGTCACTATGCTCACGTTGACTGTCCGGGACACGCCGACTATGTAAAGAATATGGTAACTGGTGCTGCTCAGATGGATGGTGCTATCCTCGTTGTTGCTGCAACTGATGGTCCTATGCCTCAAACTCGTGAGCACGTGCTTCTCGCTCGTCAGGTGAACGTACCTCGCTTGGTTGTATTCCTTAATAAGTGTGATATGGTTGAAGACGAGGAAATGCTTGAGCTCGTTGAGATGGAGGTTTCTGAAATTCTTTCTCAGTATGAGTTCGAAGAGGATACTCCTATCATCCGCGGTTCTGCACTCGGTGCTTTGAACGGTGTTGCAAAGTGGGAAGAGAAGGTTATGGAGCTCATGAACACTGTTGATGAGTGGATTCAGGAGCCGCCTCGCGCTACTGACAAACCTTTCTTGATGCCGGTTGAGGATGTATTCTCTATCACAGGTCGTGGTACTGTTGCTACTGGTCGTATCGAGACTGGTGTTATCCATGTTGGTGATGAGGTTGAGCTCCTCGGTCTTGGTGAGGACAAGAAGTCTGTTGTAACAGGCGTTGAAATGTTCCGCAAGCTCCTTGATGAGGGTCAGGCTGGTGATAACGTAGGTCTTCTCCTTCGTGGTATCGATAAGAACGAAATCAAGCGTGGTATGGTACTCTGCCATCCGGGTCAGATTAAGCCATTCAAGAAGTTCAAGGCTTCTATCTACGTATTGAAGAAGGAAGAGGGTGGTCGTCATACTCCGTTCGGAAACAAGTATCGTCCACAGTTCTATCTCCGTACAATGGACTGCACCGGTGAGATTTCTCTGCCGGAGGGTGTAGAAATGGTGATGCCTGGTGATAACGTAGAGATCACAGTTGAGCTTATCTACGCTGTTGCATTGAACAAGGGTCTGCGTTTCGCTATCCGCGAGGGTGGTCGTACAGTAGGTTCTGGTCAGATTACAGAAGTTTACGAGGACTAATTCAAGTCTGAGTATATATACTAAGGTTCCCGTGACCGCGTTGCGGGAGCTTATTTTACGGGAATAGCTCAGTTGGTAGAGCATCGGTCTCCAAAACCGAGGGTCGTGGGTTCGAGTCCTCCTTCCCGTGCTAATATAAAGATAATATGTTTAAGAAGTTTGTAAATTATTGCAAGGTTTGCTACGATGAACTTGCGCATAAGACAACTTGGCCAACACGGCGCGAACTGACTCATAGTGCAATGGTTGTATTATCTGCTTCCCTTGTCATTGCATTGGTAGTGTTCGCAATGGATTTTGTGTTCCAACACATTATGCAATTCGTTTATCCAAGTTAAATCAATAGACACAATGGCTGATACAGAAAAGAAATGGTATGTACTTCGTGCTGTGAGTGGGAAAGAAGCTAAGGTGAAAGAATATATCGAGGCTGAACTCAAACACAACGAAAGACTTGCTCAACGTGTTTCTCAGGTACTTTTGCCTGTGGAGAAGCACGCTTCTTCGCGTAGTGACGGCAAGAGGGTTGTCAAGGAAAGACTCAGTCTTCCGGGATATGTGCTTGTCGAAGCCTGCCTGACCGCAGAAGTTGCATCTTCATTGCGCTTCATGCCAAATGTACTTGGTTTTCTTGGAGGAATGAGTTCTCCGTCTCCTGTAAGACAAGCTGACGTTAACCGACTACTTGGTAATGTCGAGGATTCTGAACTTGAGAACATTGTTGATGTTCCTTATGAGGTCGGTGAATCGGTTAAGGTTACGGATGGTCCATTCAGTGGCTTCCACGGAGTAATCGAAGAGGTTAATACCGAGAAGCATAAACTGAAAGTTATGGTGATGATTTTCGGACGCCAGAACCCGTTGGAGTTAAGTTTTATGCAAGTATCAAAGGAAGAATAGGCATTGTTACGGATGTCTTGACTTCCATATAGTTTTCAATTTTAATATTAACAAAGAGAAATGGCTAAAGAAGTTGCTGGATTAATCAAATTACAGATTAAAGGTGGCGCAGCGAATCCTTCCCCCCCAGTAGGACCTGCACTTGGTTCTAAGGGTATTAATATCATGGGATTCTGTAAGGAGTTCAATGCCCGCACCCAGGACAAGGCTGGTAAAGTATTGCCAGTTGTAATTACTTACTATACCGACAAGTCATTCAGCTTTATCATAAAGACTCCTCCTGCTGCTGTGCAGTTGATGGAGGCTGCTAAGCTAAAGGGTGGTTCCGGTGAGCCTAATCGCAAGAAAGTTGCAAGTGTAACTTGGGATCAGATTAAGGCTATCGCTGAGGATAAAATGCCAGACCTGAATTGCTTTACCGTAGAGTCTGCAATGAAGCTTATTGCCGGTACAGCCAGAAGTATGGGTATCACCGTTAAAGGGGACTTCCCTGGTAAATAATTAAAATCTTCAATTAAAATGAGTAAACTGACAAAAAATCAGAAATCAGTAGCTGAGAAGGTTGAGACAGGGAAGGCGTACACATTGAAAGAAGCTGTAGATTTGGTAAAGGAAATTACTACTACCAAGTTCGATGCTTCTGTAGATGTTGATGTGCGCTTGGGCGTTGACCCGCGTAAAGCTGACCAGATGGTTCGTGGCGTTGTTTCGCTCCCGAATGGAACTGGTAAAGTAACACGTGTGCTCTGTCTCTGTACACCGGATCAGGAAGAGGCTGCTAAGGCTGCCGGTGCTGATTATGTTGGTCTTGATGAATATGTAGAAAAGATCAAGGGTGGATGGACAGATATTGATGTCATTATCACAATGCCGTCTTGTATGGGTAAGATTGGTCCTTTGGGTCGTGTACTCGGTCCTCGTGGATTGATGCCAAACCCAAAGAGCGGTACTGTAACTATGGATGTTGCTAAGGCAGTTAAGGAAGTTAAGCAGGGTAAGATAGACTTTAAGGTTGATAAGGCTGGTATTATCCACACATCAATCGGTAAGGTGAGCATGACACCTGAGCAGATTTTCGGAAATGCAAAGGAATTTATATCTACTGTTATCAAGCTTAAACCTTCTGCTGCTAAAGGTACATATATCAAGAGTATCTTTATTTCGAGCACAATGAGTAAGGGTATCAAGATTGATCCTAAATCAGTTGAATAACTCTAAAAGTTTTGTAAAATGAGAAAAGAAGTAAAAGATACAATTATAGCAGAACTTGGACAGATGTTGAAGGAGTATCCTCATTTCTATTTGGTGAATGTTGCCGGACTGAATGCGGAGACTACAAGTAACCTTCGTCGCAAGTGCTTCAAGCAGGAAATCAAGATGGTTGTTGTGAAGAATACTCTTCTCCACAAGGCTTTCGAGGCTTCTGATATTGATTTTGAACCGTTGTATGACACTCTCGTTGGTAGCACAGCTGTTATGTTCTCAAATACAGCTAATGTTCCGGCTAAGTTGTTGAAGGAGTATGCTAAGGAAGGTGTTCCTTCTCTGAAAGCCGCTTATGCAGAGGAGTCTATCTATGTAGGTGCAGATAAACTTGACGAACTGGCATCTCTCAAGAGCAAGACAGAACTTATCGCAGAGGTTGTTGCATTGTTGCAGTCTCCGACGAAGAACGTTGTTTCTGCTCTCCAATCAGGAGCAAACACTATTCATGGTGTGCTGAAGACTTTAGGCGAGCGTCCTGAGTAAATATTATTAAAGTCATAACAAAGTATAAAAACAAAATTAAAATTTAAAATAAAATGGCAGATATTAAAGCTATTGCTGAAGAGTTAGTAAATCTTACAGTAAAAGAAGTAAATGAGTTGGCAACAGTCCTGAAGGACGAGTATGGTATCGAGCCTGCTGCTGCAGCTGTAGCTGTAGCTGCTGGTCCTGCTGCTGGTGGTGCAGCTGCAGCAGCTGAGGAGAAGACATCTTTCGATGTTGTCCTCGCTGAGGTTGGTGCTACAAAGCTTCAGGTAGTTAAGGCTGTTAAGGAGGCTTGTGGTCTTGGTCTGAAAGAGGCTAAGGATCTCGTAGACGGTGCTCCTGCAACTATCAAGGAAGGTCTTTCTAAGGACGAGGCTGAGAACTTGAAGAAGACTATCGAGGCTGCAGGTGCTAAGGTAGAGCTGAAGTAAGTTCATTGAATGGTGCGTAATCTTATGTAGACTACGAAGATATTCGTCATAAATATATTAGATATCGCACATTTTTGAAATACGGTTAGGATTTGCTAAGTAGGCGAGTCCTAACCTTTTTGCGTCTTTTGATTGGAAAAGTGAAATAACGATTTAGAGCCGGAATGGCTAAAAAAGAGTATTAAGACATTATTATTTATATGGCTACAAAAATTGTTGATAACAGAGTAAACTTTGCCAGCGTGAAGAATCCGCTTGCCTATCCGGATTTTCTCGATGTGCAGTTGAAGTCGTTCAAAGAATTCTTGCAGTTGGACACCCCGCCAGAGGAACGCAAGAATGACGGTCTTTATAAGGTATTCTCAGAGAATTTCCCTATAACCGATACAAGAAATAATTTCGTTCTTGAGTTCTTGGATTACTATATTGACCCACCGCGTTATACTATTGAAGAGTGTCTTGAGCGCGGTCTGACATATAGTGTGCCATTGAAGGCTAAGATGAAATTGTACTGTACAGACCCAGACCATGAGGATTTTGGCACTGTAATACAAGATGTGTTCCTCGGAACCATTCCTTATATGACGGAGAATGGTACATTCCTTATTAATGGTGCAGAGCGTGTCGTCGTATCGCAGCTTCACCGTTCACCGGGTGTGTTCTTTGGACAGGGCGTACATTCAAATGGAACAATGCTGTATTCTGCACGTATTATTCCGTTTAAAGGTTCTTGGATAGAGTTTGCTACGGACATTAACAATGTGATGTATGCTTACATTGACCGTAAGAAAAAGTTGCCGGTAACAACTTTGTTGCGTGCTATCGGTTTTGAGGATGACAAGGATATACTTCAGATTTTTGACCTTTGCGAGGGTATGAAGGTTACAAAGAAAAACCTGAAGGCTGCCATCGGTCGCAAACTCGCCGGTAATGTGATGAAGAGTTGGAATGAGGACTTTGTAGATGAGGATACCGGAGAAGTTGTATCTATCGAGCGTAATGAAGTCGTTGTTCAGCGCGAGGCTGAAATCACAGAGGAAATCGTTGAAGAGATTCTCGATAGTGGCGCATCATCTATTCTTCTTCATAAGGATGAAGATCAGGCAAATAAGTATGCCATCATTTTTAATACTCTTGCAAAAGACCCGAGTCACTCTGAGAAAGAGGCAGTATTGTATATCTATCGCCAGTTGCGTAATGCAGACCCTGCTGATGACGCAAGTGCACGTGAGGTATTCCAGAATCTGTTCTTCTCAGACAAACGTTATGATTTGGGCGAGGTAGGCCGTTATCGTATAAATAAGAAACTTGGTTTGAACACAGACTCTGATGTGAGAGTGTTGACCAAAGACGATATAATTGAGATTATAAAATATCTCATTCAGTTGATTAACTCAAATGCAACGGTTGACGATATTGATCACTTGTCAAACCGTCGTGTACGTACCGTAGGTGAGCAGTTGAGCAATCAGTTCTCTATCGGTCTCGCACGTATGAGCCGTACTATCCGTGAGCGTATGAACGTTCGCGATAATGAGGTGTTCCAGGCAACGGATTTGATTAATGCGAAGACAATTTCGAGTGTTATAAATTCTTTCTTCGGTACTAATCCGCTTAGCCAGTTCATGGACCAGACCAACCCGTTGGCTGAGGTGACGCATAAGCGCCGTCTTTCGGCTCTCGGTCCTGGCGGCTTGTCTCGTGAGCGTGCCGGATTTGAGGTGCGTGATGTTCATTATACGCACTATGGACGTCTGTGTCCTATTGAGAGTCCTGAAGGTCCGAATATTGGTCTTATTTCTTCTCTTTGTGTTTATGCAAAGATAAATGACCTCGGATTTATAGTTACTCCTTATCGTAAGGCTTCTAATGCTAAGGTGGATATGCAGAATGAAGATGTTGTATATCTTACAGCTGAGGAAGAAGAGGATAAGATTATCGGACAGGGTAATGCTCCACTCAACGATGATGGAACATTTATCCGTGATTATGTAAAGTGTCGTCAGGATGCAGATTATCCGGTCGTATCTCCTGATCAGGTAGACCTTGTTGACGTGGCTCCGCAGCAGATTGCATCAGTATCTGCTGGTCTTATTCCGTTCTTGGAGCATGATGATGGACACCGTGCTCTTATGGGATGCAACATGATGCGTCAGGCTGTTCCATTGCTTCATAATGACGCTCCTATAGTAGGAACTGGTCTTGAGAAGAAAGTTTGTGAGGATTCACGAACAATGGTAACGGCTGAGGGCGACGGCGTTATAGAGTATGTTGATGCAACGACTATACGTATTCTTTATGACCGCACAGATGATGAGGAGTTCGTAAGTTTTGAACCGGCATTGAAGGAATATAGAATTTCTAAGTTCCGCCGTACCAATCAGAATATGGTTATCGACCTTCGTCCTATTTGTTCTAAGGGACAGCGTGTTAAGGCCGGTGATATTTTGACAGAAGGATATGCAACTGAGAACGGAGAGCTTGCTCTTGGACGTAACCTTCTCGTGGCTTATATGCCGTGGAAGGGCTACAACTACGAGGACGCTATCGTGCTTTCTGAGCGTATGGTACGTGATGATGTCCTTACCAGTGTACACGTAGACGAGTATTCTCTCGATGTGCGTGAAACAAAGCGTGGCGTAGAGGAGTTCACAAGCGATATTCCTAATGTTAGTGAAGAGGCAACAAAAGATCTTGATGAGAATGGCGTTATTCGTGTCGGCGCACGTGTAGAACCAGGTGATATTCTTATCGGTAAGATTTCTCCTAAGGGTGAAAGCGACCCGTCACCGGAAGAGAAATTGCTTCGTGCAATCTTTGGTGATAAGGCCGGTGATGTGAAAGACTCTTCACTCAAGGCAAATCCGTCTCTTAGTGGTGTCGTTATAGACAAGAAACTATTTACCCGTGCTATTAAGACTCGCGAGAGCAAGAAACATGATAAGGTCGTTCTTGCTAAAATTGACGAGGAATACGAAGCTAAGGTTGATGACCTGAAAGATATTCTTGTGGACAAGTTGCTTACCCTTACCGATGGAAAAGATTCGCAAGGAATAAAGGATTATTCTGGTGCGGAGATTATAACAAAGGGTAGTAAGTTTACAGCTCCGATATTGAAGAACCTTGATTATCAGGGAATCGTATCTAATGATTGGACAGATGATGAGCATACTAATACGCTCATATCTATGCTTATCAAGAACTATATACGTAAGTACAAACTTATGGATGCGGAATTGAAGCGTCGTAAGTTTGCGATTACTATTGGAGATGAGTTGCCGTCAGGTATCTTGCAGATGGCTAAGGTCTACGTGGCAAAGAAACGTAAGATTGGTGTTGGAGATAAACTTGCGGGACGCCACGGTAATAAAGGTATTGTATCGAAGATTGTTCGTATGGAAGATATGCCGTTCTTAGAGGATGGCCGTCCTGTAGATTTGGTATTGAATCCACTTGGTGTGCCTTCTCGTATGAACCTCGGTCAGATTTTCGAGGCTATTCTTGGTGCAGCTGGTAGAAAACTTGGTGTGAAGTTCGCTACTCCGATTTTTGATGGTGCTAAGCTTGATGACCTTTCTGAGTGGACTGATAAAGCGGGTCTTCCACATCTCTGTTCAACCCACCTTTATGATGGTGAGACAGGAGAGCGCTTCGACCAGCCAGCTACTGTGGGTGTAACATACTTCCTTAAGTTAGGCCACATGGTTGAGGATAAGATGCACGCCCGTTCTATCGGTCCTTACAGTCTTATCACTCAGCAGCCACTTGGAGGTAAAGCTCAGTTTGGTGGTCAGCGTTTTGGAGAGATGGAGGTTTGGGCTCTTGAAGCATTTGGTGCAAGCCATGTCTTACAAGAGATTCTTACCATAAAGTCTGATGATGTTGTTGGCAGAAGCAAGGCTTATGAGGCTATTGTTAAAGGCGAGCCGATGCCGACGCCGGGAATACCGGAATCTCTCAATGTGCTTCTGCACGAGCTTAGAGGTCTTGGCTTGAGTATCAAGCTCGACTAAAATTAATTAAGAATTGAGATTGACAGTTGAGAATTATGATATGTCCGGAAAGAAATAAGCAGGAACATAGAATAATCACAATTCAAGATTCTAAATTCTAAATTCTAAATTAAAGTAAAAGATTATGGCTTTTAAGAAAGATACAAAAGTAAAGAGTAATTTCACCAAGATTACCATCGGACTTGCTTCTCCGGAGGAAATCCTCGAAAATTCTTTCGGTGAGGTGACCAAGCCGGAAACAATTAACTATCGTACTTACAAACCGGAGCGTGATGGCTTATTCTGTGAGCGTATTTTCGGTCCTACAAAAGATTATGAATGTGCTTGTGGAAAGTACAAGCGGATTCGTTATAAAGGTATCGTCTGTGACCGTTGTGGTGTCGAAGTAACTGAGAAGAAAGTACGTCGTGAGCGTAGTGGTCATATCGAGCTCGTTGTTCCGGTTGCACATATATGGTATTTCCGATCATTGCCAAATAAGATAGGCTATCTGCTCGGTATACCAACGAAACGCCTTGATGCTGTTATCTATTATGAAAAGTATATCGTTGTACAGCCTGGTGTTGTCGAAGGTATGCACGATGCAGAAGGCAATGAGTTGAATGGTTCCCATAAACTCGACCTTCTTACGGAAGATGAGTACTTGGATATACTCGATAACAAATTGCCGGAAGGAAATGAATATCTTGATGATAGCGATCCACATAAGTTTATTGCCAAGATGGGTGCTGAGGCAGTGTATGATCTTCTGTTGGGGCTTGACCTTGACCGTCTTGCCGGTGAGCTTCGTGACCGTGCCACAACAGATTCCAGCCAGCAGCGAAAAACCGAAGCGTTGAAGCGTTTGCAGGTTGTTGAATCCTTCCGTTCTTCTAAAGAAATCAATCATCCGGAGTGGATGATAATGAAGATAATACCGGTTACTCCGCCAGAACTTCGTCCATTGGTACCGCTTGATGGTGGTCGTTTCGCAACTTCAGACCTTAATGACCTTTATCGTCGCGTGATTATACGTAACAATCGTCTTAAGAGACTTATGGAGATTAAGGCACCAGAAGTAATTCTTCGCAATGAGAAACGTATGTTGCAGGAGGCTGTCGATTCTTTGTTCGACAACTCTCGCAAGTCTTCTGCTGTGAAGAGCGAGAGCAACCGTCCGTTGAAATCCCTTTCCGATTCGTTGAAAGGTAAGCAAGGACGTTTCCGTCAGAACCTTCTTGGTAAGCGTGTTGACTATTCTGCACGTTCAGTTATCGTTGTAGGTCCTGAGTTGAAGATGGGCGAGTGCGGTCTTCCTAAGTTGATGGCAGCAGAGCTTTACAAGCCGTTTATTATTCGTAAACTTATCGAGCGTGGTATTGTAAAGACTGTTAAGAGCGCGAAGAAGATTGTTGACCGTCGTGAACCGGTAATTTGGGATATTCTTGAGAATGTGATGAAAGGTCACCCGGTACTTCTTAACCGTGCGCCAACTCTTCACCGTCTCGGTATTCAGGCTTTTCAGCCGAAACTTATCGAGGGCAAGGCAATCCAGCTTCATCCGCTTGCTTGTACAGCGTTCAACGCCGACTTTGATGGTGACCAGATGGCTGTTCACCTCCCGTTGAGCAATGCCGCCGTACTCGAAGCTCAGATTTTGATGCTCCAGAGCCACAATATTCTTAACCCGGCAAATGGTGCTCCTATCACCGTGCCGTCTCAGGATATGGTACTCGGACTCTATTATATAACCAAGATTCGTCCGGGTGCTAAAGGCGAAGGACTTACTTTCTATGGTCCCGAAGAGGCAATTATCGCGAATAACGAAGGTAAATGTGATTTGCACGCACAGGTAAAGGTTGTCGTTAACGATCTCGTAGACGGCAAACTTCAAAAGCGTATGGTCGAGACTTCTGTAGGACGCGTTATTGTAAATGGCATTATTCCGGAAGAAGTAGGTTACTTCAATGATATTATTTCAAAGAAAACACTCCGTGGTATCATTGCCGATGTAATCAAGTCTGTCGGTATGGCACGTGCCTGCGAGTTCCTTGATGGTATCAAGAACCTCGGTTACCGTATGGCATACGTTGCCGGACTTTCATTCAACCTTGACGATATCATCATTCCGCCAGAGAAAGAAAGTATCGTTGAGCGCGGTAACAAGGAAGTCCGTGATATTACCGATAACTATAATATGGGATTCATCACCGATACCGAGCGCTACAATCAGGTTATTGATACATGGACTCACGTAAATAATGACCTCGGAAATATCCTCTTGAAGGAGATGACAGAGGCCGATCAGGGCTTTAACGCCGTATTCATGATGCTCGATTCCGGTGCCCGTGGTTCTAAAGACCAGATTAAGCAGCTTTCCGGTATGCGTGGTCTTATGGCCAAGCCGCAGAAAGCCGGAGCAGAAGGCGCGCAGATTATTGAGAACCCGATTCTTTCTAACTTCAAGGAAGGAATGTCGGTGCTTGAGTACTTCATCTCCTCTCACGGTGCTCGTAAGGGTCTTGCCGATACTGCTATGAAGACAGCCGATGCCGGTTACCTTACCCGTCGACTTGTTGACGTGTCTCACGATGTGATTATCACAGAAGAAGACTGCGGTACTTTGCGTGGACTTGTTTGCACAGCATTGAAAAATGGCGATGAGGTTATATCTTCTTTGTATGAGCGTATTCTCGGTCGTGTGTCTGTACACGATGTAATACATCCGACAACCGGCGACCTTATCGTTGCTGCCGGTGAGGAAATAACAGAGGCAAAGGCTAAGATTATCGAAGACTCACCAATAGAGAGCGTCGAGATTCGTTCCGTTCTCACCTGTGAGAGCAAGAAGGGAGTCTGCATGAAGTGTTACGGCCGCAACCTCGCAACATCACGAATGGTACAGCTTGGCGAGGCTGTCGGAGTCATCGCAGCACAGGCTATCGGTGAGCCGGGTACACAGTTGACCCTCCGTACATTCCACGCCGGTGGTGTGGCTGGTAATGCAGCAGCCAATGCAAGCATCGTAGCAAAGAATGATGCAAAGATAGAGTTCGACGAACTCCGTACCGTACCATACGTAGAGCGCCAGCCGGATGAGACAGAAATCAACTGTGAGATGGTTGTCAGCCGTCTTGCCGAGATTCGTTTTGTTGACCCGAATACCAATATCGTGCTTTCTACAATGAACGTTCCATACGGTAGTTCACTCTATTTCAAGCATGGCGATAAGGTGAAGAAGGGCGACCTCATTGCTAAATGGGATCCGTTCAATGCTGTTATCGTCAGTGAATATGCCGGTGTTGTACGCTTCCACGACGTTGTCGATGGTGTAACTTACCGTTCTGAGACTGATGATGCTACCGGACTTGAGGAGCGTATCGTTACTGATTCTAAAGATAAGTCGCGCGTTCCTACTTGCGACATCGTTCGTGAAGGTGCAAGAAAGAACCGTGAGACTGGCCGATATAATCCTGAAGACGTGCTCGGAACATATATATTCCCTGTGGGAGGACACATTGAGCAGCGTATTCAGGACGGCGCTAAGATTGCTACCGGTACAACCCTTGTGAAGATTCCACGTGCTATGGGTGGTGCAGGCGATATTACCGGTGGTCTTCCACGTGTAACCGAGCTCTTCGAGGCACGTAATCCATCTAACCCAGCAGTCGTTTCTGAAATCGACGGTGAGGTAATGATGGGACGTGTTAAGCGTGGTAATCGTGAGATCATCGTAACTTCAAAGACTGGCGAGCAACGCAAATACCTTGTATCGCTTTCCAAGCAGATTCTTGTTCAGGAACACGATGCCGTTCGCGCAGGTACACCGCTTTCTGATGGTGTCATCACTCCGGCCGACATTCTTGCTATTAAGGGTCCTACCGCAGTACAGGAGTATATTGTAAATGAGGTTCAGGACGTCTATCGTTTGCAGGGCGTGAAGATCAACGACAAGCACTTCGAGATTATCGTGCGCCAGATGATGCGTAAGGTTGTCATCAATGATCCGGGCGACACGACATTCCTGGAACAGGAAATCGTTGACAAGCTTGACTTCGCAGAGGAGAACGACCGCATCTGGGGTAAGAAAGTCATTACCGATCCGGGCGACTCAGAGACCTGTTATAAGGGCCAGATTATTTCAGCTCGCAAGTTGCGCGATGAGAACTCTACTTTAAAGCGTCGCGATATGAAACTCATACAGGTGCGTGATGCAGTTCCTGCAACATCTACACAGATACTTCAGGGTATCACCCGTGCAGCACTTCAGACCAAGAGCTTCATGTCAGCCGCATCATTCCAGGAGACAACAAAGGTGCTCAACGATGCTGCTATCCGTGGAAAGGTTGATCGTCTTGAGGGAATGAAGGAGAATGTGATTTGCGGACACCTCATTCCTGCCGGTACCGGACTTCGTAAGTGGGATAAGGTGATTGTTGGTTCACGCGATGAGTATGAGCGTATGCAGGCAAACAAGAAGAATGTTCTCGACTTCAGCGAGAAAGAAGTAAAGGAATAACCAAATACTTTCAAGCATTTAAAAAGACTGCAATCCGTAATGGGTTGCAGTCTTTTTTGTATATAGGATGCCGCTATTTCTGAGCTGAGTCTTTATAAAAATCAGATATTTCATTCTCAAATGGGAAAAAAGTCATATCTTTGTGTTATGATAAAGAACTCAAGATACGACTATAAATTAGCAATTTCTCTGTTGGTTTCCATTGCAATGGCGTGCTTGGTTGGGTGTGACAAACCGTCTGACAAGCTCGATACGGCATACCGTATGATAAATGAGCGGCCAGATAGCGCGTATTCTGTTTTGCAGGATATAGATTATGACGATCTTACGGCAGATTCGCTAAAAGCAAAGTATATATTAACCAGGGCATGGGCAAATACCCGTGTGGGGCGTTCGCTCATCACCGACACTTTGTTGGATAAAGCAGCCACATACTTCATATCGGCTGGCGACACGGCAAACTGGGTGATTGCGTCCCACTTGCAGTCTGGACATGAATTTATGAAAGGCGATACCGAAGCCGCATTACGGACTCTTGAGGATTTGCTCCCACATATCAAGAATCCCAAACTGCATTGGGACACCTACATACATCTGCTTGAATTATCTATCGGCAGCCAGAAATATGAGCGTGCATACGGCTATGCCGACTGGTTGCTGAGACATACCAACGTGCCAGAAGAGACTCTGAAGTTTGCCACAGCCAAAAGTGTCGCCCTCTATCAGCAAGGTCGTTTCAAGCAGGCACTTGCCGATCTCGACAGTATCATAGCCACAGGAGTAGTGGAGAAGGTGCCTCCGAAGGTATCCGCAGATTTCTACTGCGACTATGCCGAGATACTCGACGGAGCCGGATATTCCTCACGTGCAGTCTCCGTTATTGACAGCCTAAACCGTAACGGAGTTCCGACAGACAACGTCGAGGATGTGTGCCGGAAGGTCTCTCTTGCCCAGTTCTATGCCAATTCGGGCAATACGGATAAGGCGAAGGAATTGCTTGGCAGTATAAAACACGAAGGTACGCAATCGGTATTCGAAGTCTACGCGTCCATTGCGATGCTGAAATCAGCGTTACAGTTCAAGGACACGGGGCATTTCCCTTCGGAACTGATGCACGAAGTCACCAAAACCATGCAGCACAGCTATCAGTTTGCCCAGTTCGACAGGCAGACAGCCCTGGAAACGGTGATAGAACTCAACGATGACAACTACGAGTTGAAGCTGCAACGGCAACGTCTTTGGCTGCTCATCTCCTGCATTTCCCTTTTGCTGCTTGCCGGCGGTGTGGCCGTTTACTTGTTGCTTAGCCGTAGAAAACAGAGGTTGATAGATGCCGAGGAGCGTGCCGAGACACTGGAGCGGATGCTGAAAGACTATGAGAAAGACACCGACGAAAAAGACAGTCCGTCCGATAGCGAGAAGCTTAAAGCCTCCCTGCTCCGCCAGCTCGGCATATTCAAGACCTTTGCCAGCACCCCGAACCCACAGAGCCGCGATGCCCTAAGGAAGATATCCGCCATAGGCAAGGGCGAAGCCACGATAGAATCACTGGTCGACTGGCAGGAATTCTATTCTATGATAGACAATCTGTTTGACGGTTTCCACACAAAACTCGTTACAAACTATCCCAATATGTTCAATGACAAAGAGCAACAGATAATCGTGTTGCTTAAAGCCGGGTTCTCCACAAAGGAGATTAGCGTCCTCACCGAGCAGTCGTCAGCTACGATATACACTCGCAAATCGGTCATCAGAAAGAAGCTCGCGACACCCGAAGACGGTGATTTTACAGCCCAGTTGGACGCTCAATTCGGCACTGTCTGAATCCATTTAGATTCTCAAAGGCCTCGTTTAGATTTTTAATACGTTCACCCCTTGATAGTCAGTGTGTTACGCTCTGGCCGTTCAGACTTTTTATCTGCTCGTTTAGTAGGCAAAAAGCACCTTTTCGCACTAACTTTGCAATGTCGGAACAACCATATTCCGCATCAGAGTTATACATTGATTTTAAGAGAAATTATTATGACAGAACGTATGAAAACCATTACAATTATCTTGCTCGCCATCGCAGCGGTCTTACCGGCGGCGGCACAAACGGGCACCGTCCCCGTAGACAGCGTAACCTATACACTCGGCGAAGTGGTGGTAAAAGCCAATCCGCGCGTGACATCCCTTAAAGGCGATGCCTTGCTGACCCGCGTCACCGGCACCCTGCTTGAGCACGCAGGCACAGCCAACGATGTGCTGACACAGGTGCCGATGGTGCTCGGTTCCGACGGCAACTTCGAGGTCTTGGGGAAGGGAAGTCCGGCTATATATGTCAACGGAATGCTGTTGCAGGATGTGTCGGAGCTGGCGCAAATCAGTTCCGCCAATATCAAGACCGTCGAAGTGCAGACCAATCCGGGCGCAAAATACAGTGCTGCGGTAAAGTCTGTGATAAACATCACCCTGAAAGCACCGCAAGGTGACGGGGTAAGCGGACTTGTACGTGTGCAGGGAGCGGTGCAGAAATATTTCCGAACTATGGACCAAATGAACCTGAAGTACCGCACCGGCGGACTCGAAGTGTTCGGAAACTTCGGTTATATGGATGGCAGACACGAGGCCGCGAGTACCATCGATATGCAGACCCGAGCCTCCGTTCTTTGGAATCAGATTATGGAACAGAACGGAAAGGCTAAGGTTCAGGACTTTTATGCCAAAGCGGGCTTCTCCTATCTGTTCAATTCCCACCACTCCATTGGCGCGTACTACACAAACGGATTCAAGAAAACCGATGCCCATAACTACGGCTTCAGCAGAATACTTGCCGGCGGAACGCCATACGACGAACTATCTGTCGATATACATCAGAAGGGTGATGTAACGCCGAAACACCACGCCAATATGTATTATAACGGCACCATCGGAAAACTTGGCATCGATTTCAACATGGACTATATGTGGCAGAAGGATAACTCCAACCTGCTGAATGACGAGGCAAGCGGTAACTTTGATGATGCGCGTGTGGCTTCCTCCACCCTGAACCACAGCCGCCTGTTTGCCGAAAAGCTCGTGCTCAGCTATCCCGTATGGAAGGGCAGCATAGAGTTTGGCAATGAATACACATCGTCGCGGTTTGCCACTGACTATACAACAAACGCTTCCCAGCTTACAAGTGCCGACTCGCGTGTCGACGAGAGCAATATTGCCGGATTCGTGCAGCTCGCCCAACACTTCGGTATATGGAATGTCGGAGCTGGTCTGCGCTATGAGCACGTCGCTTTCAAGTATCTCGAGAACGGGCAGAAACGCGACGACATGAGCCGCAGCTACAACAACCTGTTCCCCTCGCTATCCCTATCCACCGTGATAAGAAAGGTGCAACTGGCTCTTAGCTACACGCACAAGACTCAGCGACCGAACTACAATTCACTCGACGGAACCATTGACTATATCAACCGTTTCACCTTCGAGGGCGGCAATCCGTATCTGAGACCAGAGAAGATACACGACATACAACTGTCGGCGGCATGGAGTCATTTCTTCACTCAGATATCCTATAGCTATAAGAAAGACCCGATTCTCAATACCACCATACCATACGGCGACTACGGCGAGGTAGTGCTCATAGTGAAGGATAACTTTCCGAAGATGCAGCAACTTGTGGCTTTCTTGGGCGGACAGTTTCGGTTTGGCATCTGGCAGCCCAAGGTCAACGTGGGCATAATAAAGCAATGGCTTACCATCGACTATAACGGCGGGCGCAAGAGCCTTGACAATCCGATAGGACTCGTGCAGTTTCAAAACGCCATCCATTTGCCCTATGACATCTGGCTGAACGTAGATATGCAGTGGATGAGTGCCGGAAACAGTGATAATGCTAAGGTGACATCATCGTCATACCTGAACGCCAAGCTCTACAAGGCGTTCCAGAAGAACCGTTTCAGCATTACCCTCGAAGCCAATGACATATTCAATAAGAACATGAAGGACTTCACTTTCTACAACAAGGATGTTACTATTTTCAAGTCGAACCATGTCACCAGCCGTGCATTCCTGCTGACCCTGCAATATAATTTCAACACTACGCGCGACCGCTATAAGGGAAAAGGAGCCGGACAGAACGAGCTTAACCGCTTCTGAAATCTTTTCGCTTTTGTTACAAAGGCTCTGTAATCAGATTACAAGTGCTTTGTAATCAATCAGCCTGTATCTTCCGTACAGCAAATTTACGTTAAACACGGTTAAATAATGCGCCCGTTTTATTCCCAAACAGGAAGAAATGCATATATTTGCGATATCGAATTGATATCAAATAATTAATAATTACATAGTATGGAGAATAAAGAATTTAAGTATGCAGGCAAGACATTGAACGGCATTGGTATGTTGATAGTCTCGCTTCTTGGTATTTTGGGTGGAATCGGCGTTTTTGTTGGCGGCTGCATTGCCGTGGAAGATAATACATTCTTAGGCGTTTCCCTGATAGCTCTCGGTCTGATAATATTTATATTGGGCATTATCAGTTGTTGCGGTCTGATGCTTGTAGAGCCGGGGCAGGCACGCGTGCTGCTCTTCTTCGGAAAGTATAGAGGCACATTCACCGAGCCGGGCTACTATTGGATAAACCCGTTCATGACGGCGAAGAAACTCTCGCTGCGTGTCAGAAACCTTGATGCCGAGCCTATCAAGGTGAACGACAAGACCGGAAACCCGATAATGATTGGTCTTGTGTTAGTGTGGAAACTTAAGGATACCTACAAGGCAATCTTCGATATCGACACGCAGACAATGGCCGAAGGACAGGGCGGACAGAATGTCGTGACGTCGGCGGCTCAGATAATGAACACGTTAGGCCGCTTCGTGAGCATTCAGGCAGACGCCGCTCTGCGTCAGGTTGCGGGCGAGTATGCCTACGATGTAGAGGACAACAATTCAAGCGAGATTACCCTGCGCGATGGTAGCGACGAGATAAATAAGGTGCTTGAGGATCGCATCGACGAGCGTCTGGCTATGGCTGGTATAGAAGTCGTAGAGGCACGTATCAACTATTTGGCATACGCTCCGGAGATTGCAGCTGTGATGTTGCGCCGTCAGCAGGCTTCTGCCATTATCTCGGCTCGCGAAAAGATTGTCGAGGGTGCAGTCTCAATGGTAAAGATGGCACTGCAAAAACTCAGCGAAGAGAATGTGGTGGAGCTGGATGAGGAAAAGAAAGCTGCAATGGTTAGCAACCTCCTTGTAGTGCTTTGCGGTGACGATTCGGCTCAGCCCGTTGTCAATGCCGGGACATTGAACCATTAATATATGATATTGAAGCCGGTGTTATATTCCCAAAGAATTTAAGCTATGGCGAAGAAAGAATCTGTTAATAAGAGTTTCATCTTGCGTATCGACTCGGATATGATGAATGCCATTGAGGCGTGGGCTGCGGACGAGTTTCGTTCCACCAACGGACAGCTTCAGTGGATTATCGCCGAGGCGTTGCGCAAGGCCGGACGTTTGCCCAAGAAGCGCAAGCCTCCTAAGTCTGACGATGAGGCTTGATGCAGCTTATGCAAAAATGGCTTCCATAGGATTGTTATATGTCCTTTGGAAGCCGTTTTTGTTGTTTGTCGGTAATAGGGACTCATCCGATAAATACAGGGGGCAACCTATTTCTGTCGAACAGCATAGTACTATGGCGCAGTACTTGAGTAATTCGGGTGTAGTACTTGAGTAATTCGGGTGTAGTACTCGAGTAATTCGGGTGTAGTACTCGAGTAATCTGGGCTTGAATACTCAAGTAATTTGGGCGTAGTACTCGAGTAATTCAGCCTTAAATACTCTGATTAGATGATATTGTAATAAGTTTGAAAATCGTTTTATTCTTTTTGTTGTAGATTAATTTGGTAAGAACTGTTTCGGTGCGGTAGCAGGTTTCTTTAATACAGACTTGTTGCTGCTTATGAAAGAGAAGAAAGGAGGCGTCCTTTGCATAATCCGAATCCCGTGAGGGATGTATAAGGAATATGCGGTAGAATATTGGAATTCAGGATAACTAAAAAGCCGTGATTCAAGTGCTATTACAGCAGTGAATCACGGCTTTTATAATTTTGAATTTGTATGATTCTCGTTGACTCTTTAAAATGTCGGCACAAGAGTCAACGGTAGCTATTTTTTTTATGTAAATGTTTGGCAGGCTGATATTTTATGTTTATTGTTGTAAACAACTAAATTATTTTAATAATGTTTTCTATGAACGGAACTTTTGACAGATATGTTCTCGCCCGTTGTGGAATGAAACCTGCAACGTGTATGTTTGGGTATGCCGTTCTACCCCCCTAATGGCTTTCGCATAAGCAAAAGACTGTATGATTGTTACATAGCGTATGTCGGATGGATGTGCAAACCGTCCGGCAGGGACTGTTGTGTCCTGTCATCTGAAAATGAGTGTGAACGTTGGCGTGACTTCTCCTTCATACGTGATTGCCGACGATATGGTGAGAATCATCACTGTCCCAGTTCCTTATCAGAATGGGAGCATTGAAGACCCGGATACACCACCCACACCGGAAGCGAAACTGCTGAAGGGCATAGGTAATAAAGTCGCGTTTAAGTATGACAGCGATGGTCATATCATTGCTTTCTCGCAGGAATGGTATTCCAATGGTGTGCATAGCAGTACCGTTGAAGTGGTGATAAAATGGACTAACGGCAACATCGCCAACTATGAGTCGGTCGTTTATCGTCCGGACGGGACAGTCTATTCGCAGGAGATTGGCATCCCTTATATATATAGTTACTATTGATTCCTTTTGCAAGAGGAATGCGATAATTGGCTAAATGCAAAAACAAAATAATCAAAAGGGCTGATACCTCGTGAGAAGTGTCAGCCCTGATTCGTATTTGTTCACAAAAGTCTTACCGTACAGCAATATAAAAACGGCTTCTATGGAGTGATTTCCGATAGAAGCCGTTTGTTGTTACGCTTGATATGCGTCTTATTCCTTTGTGGCGATAGCCTGCTTGATGAGAATCTCAAGCTCTTCGCACAACTCAGGATTGTCTTTGAGCAATGCCTTTGTGGCATCTCGCCCCTGAGCCAGACGCGAATTCTTGTAAGAGAACCATGAGCCGCTCTTCTGGATAATGCCGTATTCTACACCGAGGTCTAACAGCTCGCCTATCTTTGAGATGCCTTCACCGAATGTAATCTCGAACTCGGCCTTGCGGAATGGCGGAGCAACCTTGTTCTTCACGATTTTTACGCGCACTTGGTTACCAATAACTTGGTCGCCGTCCTTGATGGATGTTACGCGGCGGATGTCAAGGCGCACGCTGCTGTAGAACTTCAACGCGTTACCGCCCGTTGTCGTTTCCGGGTTGCCGAACATCACACCGATTTTCTCGCGCAACTGGTTGATGAAGATGCACGTGGTGTTTGTCTTGCTCACCGTTGATGTCAGCTTGCGCAGGGCCTGACTCATGAGGCGAGCCTGCAGTCCCACGGCGTTGTCACCCATGTCGCCCTCAATCTCCTTCTTCGGCGTAAGGGCAGCCACAGAGTCGATGACGATAATGTCGATGGCGCTCGAACGAATCAGTTGGTCGGCAATTTCAAGAGCCTGCTCACCGTTGTCAGGCTGCGAAATCCACAGATTGTCAACGTCTACTCCGAGCTTTGCTGCATAAAAACGGTCGAAAGCGTGTTCCGCGTCGATAAACGCTGCGATGCCGCCAGCCTTCTGAGCTTCGGCAATAGCGTGTATGGCGAGCGTTGTCTTACCCGAGCTTTCCGGGCCGTAAATCTCTATTATTCGTCCACGCGGATAGCCACCTACGCCTAAGGCTACATCCAATCCGATGCTACCCGTAGGTATCACCTCGATATTCTCTATCTGTTCTTCGCCGAGTTTCATTATCGAGCCTTTGCCGAAGTCCTTTTCTATCTTTGCCATTGCGGCCTGCAAGGCTTTCAGTTTGCCTTCCTGCGGGCTCAATGCCTCTTCTTCTTTCTTTGCCATTGTTTGTCTGTTTTAGAGGTAAGAGGTAAGGGGTGAGAGGTAAGAGAATACCTTTGATAATTATGTTCTCTCGAAATGGTAATCTCTTTGCTTTGCCCTTCGTTTCTTACCAGAGTTATTATTAATTGTTATTGTTTTTTTCTTCAAACGTTCTCCTAAGACCTGTCAGCATCTTTGAAATCTCTTTTATGTTTCCTTCTTGGATTGTTAGTTCATTTGCAGATATATAGTTTAATGATTCTGCGATTTCCAACTGGCACATCACTTCCATTAAAGAACCCAATGAAAATTCCAAATGATGAATTCTTTCTTTTATAGAAAAACGCCCCATTCCTTCTGCAATATTGGATGGTATGGATACGGCTGCTCTTTGTATTTGGTTTGTTAGTCCAAATTGTTCACTTGCTGGGAACTTCTTAGAGATACTGTAAATGTCAATAACCAATTGCTTGGAAAGGTGGTAGACGTTTAATTTCCTATAATAAAAGTCGTCCATATCTTTTATGTTTTGTAATGAGTTTCTCCGAGCTAAGGGTAATCTCTTACCTCTCACTCCTTACCTCTTACCTCTCAATATTACAATTCCAAGTCCCCGCCGAACTCCTCATGCCATGGCAGCCCCTGGATGTTGAGCTGTTCCATGAATGGATCCGGGTCGAAGTCCTCGACGTTCCATACTCCAGGTTTGCGCCAGAGCCCTTTGAAGAACATCATCGCGCCTATCATCGCAGGCACACCCGTGGTGTAGCTCACACCCTGCATACCCGTCTCGTTGTAAGCGTCCTGATGCTTGCAGTTGTTATATACGTAGTAAGTCTGCTCCTTGCCGTCTTTCACGCCTCTGATGCGGCAGCCTATGCTCGTCTCGCCGTCGTAGTTCTCGCCCAAGTCCTGCGGATTCGGCAGCACGGCCTTGAGGAATTGCAGCGGAACGATTTTTACTTTCGCTGTCTTTCCACTGCCATCTGCCAGCGGAGCCTCGTATTCCATCTCATCGATGCGCGACATTCCGATGTTCTGTATCACGTCCAAGTAGGTCAGATATTGCTGTCCGAAGGTCATCCAGAAGCGAGCCTGCTTTATCGTAGGATAATTCTTCACGAGACTCTCCAGCTCTTCGTGGTGCATCAGATAGCTTTCGCGCGGGCCGATGTTAGGGTAGGTGAGAGCCTTGTGAACCTCTAACGGCTCAGTCTCAATCCATTCGCCGTCCTTGTAATACAGTCCTTTCTGCGTAATCTCACGGATGTTGATTTCCGGGTTGAAGTTTGTTGCGAACGCCTTGTGATGGTTTCCCGCGTTGCAGTCAACAATGTCAAGATAGTGAATCTCGTCGAAATGATGCTTGGCAGCGTATGCCGTGTATATGCCCGACACACCTGGGTCGAAGCCGCAACCCAGTATGGCGGTCAGTCCGGCCTGCTCGAAACGCTCCTTGTATGCCCACTGCCATGAATACTCAAAGTGTGCCTCGTCCTTAGGCTCATAGTTTGCCGTATCGAGATAGTTCACTCCGCATGCCAGACAAGCGTCCATTATCGTCAGGTCCTGATAAGGCAGGGCGAGGTTTACGACCAGTTCCGGCTTGAAGTCGTTGAACAGAGCCTTCAACTGCTCCACATCGTCGGCATCCACCTGTGCCGTCTTGATGTCCATATCAATACCCGAAGCGTGTATCGCCTCTACTATCTTGTCGCATTTTTCCTTTCTGCGACTTGCAATCATGAATTCACCGAATACGTCGGCGTTCTGCGCAATCTTGAATGCGGCTACCGTAGCTACGCCACCTGCGCCAATCATTAAAATCTTTCCCATATTTCGTTTTATTTGTTTGTTTCTCGTTTCTTATCGGGCGTTACGGGGAGTTATAGGAAAAGACTCGAAGAGAATAAGACTTTTCTCCATCCTCAATCCGTCATCCTCACTCCTCCATCCTCACACCATTTGCATCTCCTCCCGTGGGGAGGTCGGGTGGGGCTTTCTATCTTATCTCTTCAGCCCTTATTCCCAACGCACTCATCAGCGAATAGCCCAAAATCTCCTGCCGGAAGTTGCCTCCCTGCATCGGCTGCATGGCAAATACCGTGATTCGTTTGTTCTCGTCGTCCACCTTGCGCAACTCGTTCCTCACACTGTCGTAGTCGCGCTCAGCGTTCGGTATCACCATTATGCGTTTCACGTCTTTCTGCGCACACACCATACTCAGTACGTCGAGGAAGAAATCCGTGCCGCTCACCATGTCTTCTACGGGCAGCGAACTGATAATGAATTCCCCCAGATTGTCCTTGAACGCCTTACCGTTCAGCTCCACCTCATAGTCAGACGGATTGAAGTTATCCATCTTCCGGTTGCTCTTCTCATGCACCAGCACCACCTGTGTCTCATGTTCCCCCTCGCGCAGTCCGCCGTCAAGAGCCACGCAGTCAATCCACCTCGCCATGTCTGCCGGCGGTATTCTCCTGCCAATCATGCGTTCAAAGTTCACAATCAGGCCGAACGCCACCTTGTCGATATAGTCGGCATCGGCAATAATGACGTTCTCGCTCCATTTCACGTTCTGCATATTTACGTTTTCCATACGTGCAAATTTATATCTTTTTTTTCTATTATAAGACGAGTCCGTGAAGAAAATTGAGGACAATTTTATATAGCCTTATTATCCCGCATCAGCCAATCACGTATGTGTAGGCATTTTATTCCCTGATAGTCATTGTTCGCAGCCATTGAGTCCATACAAATAACCACCTTCGGATAGTCGTCTTTTATCATGCGGAGATTACTGAATTCACGGTCTATCGTTTCCTGCGTAGTCAGAAGATAGCATACCTGTACGTATATCCGCCTGCCTTCTTTCTCGGCAACGAAGTCAATTTCTCCGTTCCTCAACTGCCCCACGGTTACGTTATATCCGTTGTTCCGCAAGTTAAGATAAACGACATTCTCGAGCAGTTTCTCTATGTCGTTGCGGAGGTTTATGCCCACAAGAGCGTTTCTCAGCCCGATATCTTCGAAGTAGTATTTCTCGTTGGTCTCGAATAGTCTCTTGCCATGAATGTCGAATCTGTTGGCGCGGTTTATTATATACGCGTTACAAAGAAATTCAAGATAATTGGATGTCAGGGTGGGAGATATGGTTATTTGTTGCGAACGCATGAATTTACTGATACTGTTGGCTGATATGTTCTTGCCGATATTGTCGCTTATAAACTTCACCAAGTCTGTCAGAAATCTTACGTTGCGTATGTTTTCTCGGCTGATTACGTCCTTCATGACTACCGTATTATATATGTCACCAAGATATGACAATACCATCTGACGGTTGTCAAGCCCGATGTGAGCCAACTGCGGCAGACCGCCAAACGACAGATATTTCAGTAAAGCGTCGTCATTGTCGGATAGATTATGGAATGTCAGGAACTCAGAATAGTCAAGACTCTGTATGTGCAGTTCTATGTAACGTCCCGAAAGATACGTCGCAAGTTCTCCAGACAGCATCTTCGCATTGCTTCCTGTGATGATGATGTCACATAAATTCTTTGCTTGGAAATCGCGCAATGAGTTCTCAAAGCCCTCGATGTCCTGCACCTCGTCAATCAGCAGATAATTGTTTTTGCCGTTGTCCAGATTTTTATACACGTATTCACTGAGTTGCAAATCATTGTTTATGGCTCTGAACTCGGAAAACTCCTTGTTGATAGATATGACGTTTGCTTTTCCGTCGTTCTGCTTTATACGCTTCTCCACGCACTGCAAAATACAGCTTTTACCAACGCGTCGTTGTCCGGTCAGTACAATTATCAGTCCTTTGCCTATATAGTCAAGGACTATGTTGGTGTATTTGTTGCGGTCTATCAGTATCATTTTTATCTCCGTTTGCTTGCAAAGATATGATATGTTTTTCACTTATACAAGAAAAATACGACAAAAGTATGGAGTTTTTCATGTATAAGTGAAAAACTCCACACGCGTTATAGTCCTCCGATAACTGTTATTTTGTTCTTATATGACAACGGAATATAGTGCGAAAGCGTTTCGGACGGATTACGTTCGTGACTTCTTTGCAACCTGTTTGTGGCTCGGCTGTGGCGCAATCACATTTCAAAGCGTCATGACCCGGCTACGCCTCGTTGGCTTTCGGGTCGTTCGGGTCGATATAATGTCCGTCTTTCTTGGTCGGTTCCACGTGTATCCCCACGTGAGTGTCCTCGCCGAACCTTCCTTTTATCGCCTCCTCGATGTGCGATGCGTGTACGTGTGCATCGTATAGCGACATCTTGCCGTTCATCCTCACGTGCATCTCAATGGCGTATCGGTTGCCTATGCGCCGTGTGCGTAGGTTGTGCATACCGCTTACCTCCGGCTCCTCCTGCACCAGCTTGGCTATCTGATTCTCTATTTCCTCGGGCAGCGAACTTTCCGTCAGTTCAGCGATGCACGGCCGCAGCAAGTTCACCGACACCTTGATGATAAACAGACTCACTATAATCGCCGACAGTGGGTCGAGTACGCGCCACTTCTCACCGAGGAAAATTGCGCCCCCGATGCCCAGTGCCGTCGTTACGGATGACAGGGCATCGCTGCGATGGTGCCATGCGTTGGCTATCACTATTTGCGAGTCGGCCTTCTTTCCTACGTATAATGTTATGTGGAATATCAGTTCTTTCAATGTTACCGACAGCAAAGCCATCCACAGGGCGATGATTCCCGGTGCCTCGATGTCGCCTCCGTGCAGCACATTCCACACCGAGACCACGCCCGACCAGCATATCCCCGTACCCACAATCAGCAGACCCGTTCCTATGATAGCGGTCGCGATAGTCTCGTATTTCTCGTGTCCGTAGTCATGGCTCTTGTCGCTCGGCTTGTTGGCCAAGTGTACGCATACCAGTACCACGGCATCGGTTATGAAGTCGGATAGTGAGTGTACCGCGTCGGCAATCATGGCGGCACTGTGTCCCATGAAGCCGGCAATAAACTTGAATGTAACCAACAGGAAGTTTGTGAAGCTCCCCGCCAGCGTAATGCGGTAAATCGACCGCGTGCGTTTCCTGTCTTGCATAATACCTTATTCTTTATATAAAGCAATGCAAAGTTAGTAATTTTGCGTGATTTTGATTACAGGAACCTTGTAATTTTATTACAAGGCTGTTGTAATCGCATTACAAAGCCCCGGTAATTGGACTACCAAGCCTCGGTAATCGTGTTACCAGACTACGGTAATGTCGTTACCAAGCCTCGGTAATAAAACAACAATGTCTGCCTGAACTTTGCAACCGGGTTGCATCCGGCTTTTTGTACCTTTGCACCAACGAAATAACTTAATACAACAAGACAATGAATAAGACATTTAAGATTGAGGTTGATTGTGCCAACTGCGCCAATCTCGTGGAAGATGCAGCCAAGAAAGTGGCCGGAGTGAAAGATTTGACCATCTCCTTTATGACCCAGAAGATGAAGGTCGCATTTGAAGAAGGCGCCAATCCCAAAACCGTTATGGCAGAAGTGCTGAAGGTCGCAAGGAAGGTGGAGCCCGATTTTGAGATTCTATAAACAGAAAACTAAAAACCGGCAAACAGCCATTAATCCATACGGACAATGAACAGAAAACAACGCAATATGCTCACAAGAATCATCATCGCTCTGGTGATGACTGTCGGGCTGCAATTTATTAATATAACAGGGTGGGCAAGGCTTGCCCTGTATCTTTCAGTTTATCTCATTATCGGTTACGACATACTGAAAAAGGCTTGGCTCGGAATAGTCAACGGCAGGGTGTTCGACGAGAATTTCCTTATGGCTGTGGCTACTGTCGGCGCTTTCTCGCTTGCTCTCTATGAAAGAAGCGGTGATTATCTTGAGGCCATTGCCGTGATGCTTTTCTATCAGATAGGCGAGTTCTTCCAGAGCTATGCTGTCGGCAAGAGCCGTCGCAGCATTGCCGCACTGATGGATATCCGCCCCGATTATGCCAATATCGAGGAAGACGGAAAGATTGTTAGGGTAGACCCGGATGATGTCGAGGTAGGTCAGACGATACTTGTGCAGCCGGGAGAGCGCGTACCCATCGACGGCGTGATTATCTCGGGAGAGTCTTCGCTCAACACCTCGGCTCTTACGGGAGAGTCGCTTCCGCGCGAGGTGGGCCGTGGCGATGAGATTATCAGCGGCAGTATAAATATGTCAGGCGTGTTGCAGGTGCGTACAACCAAAGAGTTTGGCGACTCTACGGTGTCAAAGATATTGGAACTTGTGGAGGATTCCGCATCAAGGAAGTCTAAATCTGAGGATTTCATTGCCAAGTTTGCCCGTGTATATACCCCCGCCGTATGTTATGGAGCGTTGGCCCTTGCCCTCCTGCCGCCCTTGTTCCTTATGCTTTTCAGTGGCGCTTCGCTTGGTTTCGCGACGTTCGAGACATGGATCTACCGCGCCCTCGTATTCCTCGTAATCAGTTGCCCGTGTGCTTTGGTCGTCAGTATTCCGCTGTCGTTCTTCGCAGGAATCGGAGGCGCAAGCCGTGAAGGAATATTGGTGAAAGGTGCCAACATACTCGAAACGCTGTCGAAGGTTAGGACCGTTGTGTTCGACAAGACAGGAACACTGACTAAAGGCGTGTTTGAGGTAAACGCTTTTCATGACCACGGCGACATTGATATTGATGTTGAGGCTGAGAAAGCGCAGTTGCTCGAATATGCCTCTATCGTGGAATCGTCGTCTTCGCATCCTATCGCCAAATCGTTGCAGCAGGCATACGGCAAGGCGATTGACCGCAGTCGCATAATCAATGTCAGGGAAATAAGCGGCAAAGGTATATCTGCCACGATTGACGGAGTCGTGGTGGCGGTGGGAAATGAGAGGCTTATGGCGGAGATGAACCTCACTCCATGCCATTGCAAGACTGCCGGAACGATTGTCCATGTGGCTGTCGGCGGCAGATATTCCGGACACATCGTCTTGGGTGATGTGGTGAAGCCTACTTCCAAAGACGCTGTTGCCGACCTCCGTAAGTCGGGCGTGACGCAAACCGTAATGCTTACGGGAGATGCAAGGCCGGTGGCTGAGCAGATTGCGGGAAGTCTTGGCATTGACAGGGTGCATAGCCAACTGCTTCCTGCCGATAAAGTGTCGCAGATGGAAAAGATTCTCGAATCTTCACAGGCTGATGCGAAAGTGGCGTTTGTCGGCGACGGTATTAACGACGCCCCCGTGCTGTCGCGCGCCGACATAGGCATTGCTATGGGTGCTATGGGAAGCGATGCGGCCATCGAAGCGGCTGATGTCGTACTCATGGACGACGACCCGATGAAGATAGGCAAGGCCATACGCATATCACGCAGATGCCTCGCTATAGTCAGGGAGAATATTGTCATGGCTTTGGGAGTAAAAGGCGCGTGTCTCCTTCTCGGCATATTTGGTGTCGTGAATATGTGGCTTGCGATATTTGCCGACGTGGGTGTGATGATTCTCGCGGTTCTGAATGCCATTCGTGCCATGTATGTGCGTAAGATATAAAAAAGAGGAGAGGGGGGCTTTGCAGAAATGCTCCATTCGTTTGTAAAATTGCTTCACTTTTGCATTTCGTTGAGATTGATTTTTATACTTGATGGATATTTTTTCCACTTTCACGGAAAAGTATTATCTTTGCATAAGATAATCTGCACTCGGCAAATTAAGAATACATTCTTTTTGCGCTCGTTTGCATTATCTTTGCATAACGGATAAAGTCTTGTTACAGCAGCTTGATTTTTCAGCCGAAATATTAACGGTACTAACAATTTACGAAACAATTTTATAAATGGAAAGAACTTGGAGATGGTTTGGCAAGAACGATAAGATTACGCTTGCCATGCTAAAGGAAATTGGTGTGGAGGGCATCGTTACGGCTCTGCATGACGTGCCACTCGGTGAGGTGTGGACGCGTGAGAAGATTCGCGACCTGCGCGAGTATATCGAAAGCTATGGAATGCGCTGGAGCGTGGTGGAGAGCCTGCCCGTGACCGAGACGATAAAGTATGGCGGCCCCGACCGCGACGAGCAGATTGAGATTTACAAGGAGAGCCTGCGCAACCTTGCTGCCGAGGGCATACATACCGTGTGCTATAACTTCATGCCGGTGCTCGACTGGGCACGTACCGACCTCGACCATGAGAACCCGAACGGCGCGACAAACCTCTATTTCTCGTTTGCCGAGTTTGCTTATTTCGATATTCATATCCTGAAGCGCGAGGGCGCGGAAAAGGACTGGGCGGAGTTCAAGATTGACGGCGTGGAGCGCGATATCCTTGCCGAGGTGGAGGAGATTAAGAGCCGCATGACTCCCGAGGACGACCACAAGCTTGTTGAGAACATCATCGTGAAGACGCAGGGCTTCGTAAGCGGAAACATAAAGGAAGACGATGAACACCCGGTGGAGCTGTTCCGCCAGTTGCTCGCGCTCTACAAAGGCATCGACAAGGAGCAGTTGCGCGAGAATATGCGCTACTTCCTCTCGGCCATCATGCCTGTGTGCGACGAGTGCGATATGTATATGTGCGTGCATCCGGACGACCCGCCATATCCGATTCTCGGTTTGCCACGTATCGTAAACTGCGATGAGGACATCAACTGGTTCCTCAATGCGGTGGATAATCCGCACAACGGACTCACGTTCTGTGCCGGTTCGCTGTCGGCCGGAGCGCATAACGACATCACGGAGCTGGCACGCAAGTATGCTTCGCGCACATGGTTCGTTCACCTTCGCTCATGCCATATCTTCCCTAATGGCGACTTCACCGAGGCTTCGCATCTTGGCGGACGTGCCGACGTGATTGAGTTGGCACGCATCTTCGAGAAGACAAACCCGAATCTGCCTATGCGTGTGGACCACGGCATGACGATGCTGGGCGACAGTGAGCGCGGATACAACGCCGGTTATTCGTTCCTCGGCCGTATGTTCGCAATGGGGCAGGTGCAGGGAATCCTCGCCACGGTCGACCGTGAGCTGGGCATCGAGTATAAGCAACCGGGCTTTTTCGAGTAAGAGGTACGTGCGGCGACATCGTGTCGGCCGCTGAAAAACGGGTGAACAGGATAGACGTTGAAATTCTGTTCACTCATATATAAGGAATAATATATATAATAAGGTATAAGGAAAATGACTAATCTATTCGATATAAAAGATAACGTGACCGTCATAACGGGTGGTACGGGTGTGCTTGGACGCACCATTGCGAAGTATCTTGCGCTCAATGGCGCGAAGGTGATAATACTCGGACGCAAGGAAGAGGTGGGCAACGCGATTGCCGACGAGATAAAGGCTGCGGGCGGCGAGTGCGAGTTTATGAAGACCGACGTGATGGATAAGGAGACGGTTCAGAAGAACTGCGACGATATTCTTGCCAAGTATGGACGCGTAGACACCCTGCTCAATGCTGCCGGAGGCAATATGCCGGGAGCTACAATCGGTCCCGATAAGAATGTGTTCGACCTCAGTCCGGAGGCTTTCTCACAGGTGCTCAACCTCAATCTCGTGGGTACGGTGATACCGACTCAGGTGTTCCTCAAACCGATGGTGGCTCAGGGTAAGGGCAACGTGATAAACTTCTCGTCGATGTCGGCGTTCCGTCCGCTCACCCGCGTGTGTGGTTATTCGGCAGCAAAGGCAGGAATTAGCAATTTTACGGCCTATATGGCTACGGAATGTGCGCGGAAGTTCGGCGAGGGAATACGCGTGAACGCCATCGCTCCGGGCTTCTTCATCACCGAGCAGAACCGTTCTTTGCTCACCAATCCCGATGGTACATACACCGAGCGTGGACAGGATGTAATCCGTCAGACACCGTTCGGTCGCATGGGAGATCCCGAGGAATTGTGCGGAACAATCCATTATCTGATGTCAGACGCGTCTAAGTTTGTTACCGGTACGGTCGCAATCGTTGACGGCGGCTTCAATGTGTTGGCAATGTAATTAAAGGATGATGAGGATGTGCAGGACGGTGAGGATAATGCTGACGCTGTTTCTCGTGGCGTTGGTCCCGTATCAGACAAAGGCGGAGACCTGGCCCGACGGTACGCCGATAGACCGTTGGTTTGCCGATACGGCAAAAGTAGATGTCAATTCTTTGGGAAAGAAGTTCGTATTTCAAACTCGCGTAACGTCACGGTGCAGGATGTCCGCCTCGTAAACAGTCCGTTCTGGACCAATCATCTGTACCGTTGCGACCACGTCCGCTATATAAACTGTTACATATACGCGCCTACCGAGAATGTGTATCAGGCCGAACCGCAACGTGGCGCACCGAGCAGTGATGCCATAGACCTTGATGTTTGCCATGACATACTTATATATGGCTGCTATATGCACGTGAGTGATGACGCCGTTGTGCTTAAAGGAGGAAAGGGAACGTGGGCGGATAAGAACCCTGACAACGGGCATAACGCTAATATCTTGATTGAGAAATGTCGTTATGGCAGGGTGTATGGCTGTCTGACGATAGGCTCGGAGTCTTTATACGACCGTAATATTGTCTTGCGAAACTGCCACTCCGATGAGGCCGACCGTGTGCTGTGGCTGAAGATGCGCCCCGACACTCCGCAGCATTATGAGTACGTTTCCGTCGACGGAATGACCGGAAAGTGCGGCAGTTTCTTAGTGGTGCGCCCGTGGACACAGTTCTTCAAGGCCGAAGAAAGGCCGGATATGCCTTTGTCTCAGTGCAATAACATCGTCATGCGTAATGTGAATATGGATTGCCGGCGCTTCTTTGATGTCGGCGCGAGCGACAAATACGCCCTTCGTAACTTCACGTTTGAGAATGTAAACGTCAGTGACGGCGACGGCAGATTCGACAAATCGCTGATTGACGGTGTTACAGTGAAGAACGTTGTGGTCAACGATGTAAGGATAGAATGAGGTAAAATATAGATTTATTACTGTCTGGTAAAAAAAACTTCATTTACTTATGGCTATTATTATATAAATGCAAAAATGAGATAACCAAAAGGGCTGATACCTCGTGAGAAGTGTCAGCCCTAATTCGTTGAATGCTCAAAAAATTTTTACCGGACAGCAATAGATAAAAAGAAAGCAAGTACAAAGACCGTTTCAGTGTCTTTGTACTTGCTTTCTTTATGTAGTAGCGTATTCTATGCTATGATTTCACGCGCTGATTGATATTATTTTGTGGCGAGTTCTATAACCTTATCCACTGCCGCACTGATGCCGTCGAGGTTCTTTCCGCCTGCGGAAGCATAGTGTGGCTGGCCGCCTCCGCCGCCCTGAATGAGCTTGGCAGCCTCGCGGATGATGGTTCCAGCATTCAGTCCGTGATCTTTCACCATATCATCGCTGAGCATAACGCTGAGCAACGGCTTGTCGTTGGCTGTTGAGCCGACGGCGCATACGAGGTTCGTTGGCATGGCCTCGCGAATCTTGAACACCAAGTCTTTGGCTACATTCGGCATTATTGGCAACACGGCTTTAATGACATGGACGCCGTTGATGACCTCAGCGTGCTCCACGAGACGTGTCTTCATGCGCTCTACTGCCTCGGCCTGGAACTTCTCAATCTCCTTCTTCATAGAGTCGTGCTCCTCCATATACTTCGCAATGACACTGCGAAGGTCGGTCGTATTGTTGAATAGGGCTTTTATTCCTTTGAGAGTTTCCTGAAGATTGTATATCGCATTCTCGCAATTCTCGGCCGTAATGGCTTCGATACGGCGCACACCCGCAGCCACACTCGACTCGCTTATGATCTTGAACATACCGATACGGCCTGTTGATGTGGCATGGATACCACCGCAGAACTCGCACGAAGGTCCGAAGCGCACAACGCGGACGGTGTCGCCATACTTCTCACCGAAGAGGGCGATAGCACCAAGTTTCTTTGCTTCCTCTACCGGAGTGTCGCGGTGTTCGTCGAGAGGAATGTCCTCACGAATCATCGAATTAACCATGCGTTCAACCTCGTGAAGCTCCTCGTCGGTCACTTTCTGGAAATGAGAGAAGTCGAAACGCAGTGTTTCAGGGCTTACGTAAGAACCCTTTTGCTCTACGTGGTCGCCCAAAACCTGCTTCAGTGCGTAGTCCAACAAGTGGGTTGCGGTGTGGTTTGCGGCACTTGCGTTGCGCTTGTCGGTATCAACGCACGCCATGAAATCGGCCTGAATGTTCTCCGGCAACTTCTTCACGATGTGGATGCTCTGGCCGTTCTCGCGCTTGGTGTCGATGATTTCAACGGTCTCGTTCTCGCTGACGAGCACGCCACGGTCGCCTACCTGACCACCCATCTCGCCGTAGAACGGCGTGTGGTCGAGCACCAATTCATAGAAAGTATTCTTCTTCTGAGTCACCTTGCGGTAGCGCAGGATATGGCATTCATATTCTGTATAGTCGTAACCTACGAACTCCTGTTCGCCCTCTGCCAACTCAATCCAGTCTCCGTTCTCTACGGCTGCGGCGTTACGGGCACGCTCTTTCTGCTTCTGCATCTCTGCATCGAACTGCTTCTCGTCCACGGTGAAGCCGTTTTCGCGGCATATCAGTTCCGTGAGGTCAAGCGGGAAGCCGTATGTATCGAACAGACGGAACGCCTGAGTGCCGTCCAGTTCGGTCTTTCCTTCGGCTTTCAGCGCATCCATTGCGTTGCTCAGCAGGTTTATTCCTTTCTCCAATGTGCGCAGGAACGAGTCCTCTTCCTCTTTCATCACACGTCCGATGAGTTCCTTCTGAGCCGGAAGTTCCGGGAAAGCCTCGCCCATCTCCTCAATGAGTACGGGCAGCAGACGGAACATGAACGCCTCTTTCTGATTGAGGAATGTATATGCGTAGCGCACGGCACGGCGCAAGATGCGGCGAATAACGTATCCGGCCTTTGCGTTGCTCGGCAACTGTCCATCGGCGATAGAGAACGCAACGGCGCGCAGGTGGTCGGCAATCACGCGCATGGCGATGTCGGTCTCTTCTTTCTCGCCGTACTTCAGTCCTGTAAGACTTTCCATCTCGTGGATTATCGGTTGGAAAACGTCGGTGTCATAGTTTGAGTGCTTACCCTGAAGCGCGCGCACAAGACGCTCGAATCCCATACCGGTGTCGATGACATTCATCGACAGTTTCTCCAGCGAACCGTCGGCCTTGCGGTTGAACTGCATGAAGACGAGGTTCCAAATCTCGATTACCTGCGGGTCGTCTTTGTTCACAAGCTCGCGTCCCGGCACCTTTGCCTTCTCCTCGGGAGTGCGCGAATCAAGATGAATCTCCGAGCAAGGACCGCATGGTCCCGTGTCGCCCATCTCCCAGAAGTTGTCGTGCTTGTTTCCGTTTATTATGTGGTCTGCCGGAACGTGCTTAGCCCAGTAGCCGGCAGCCTCGTCGTCTCGTTCCAGTCCCTCGCTTGCATCGCCTTCAAAGACGGTCACGTAGAGGTCCTTTGGGTCAAGATGCAGCACATCCACCAGATACTCCCAAGCCATGTCGATGGCCCCTTCCTTGAAGTAATCGCCAAAGCTCCAGTTGCCAAGCATCTCGAACATGGTGTGGTGATACGTGTCGTGTCCCACCTCTTCAAGGTCGTTATGCTTGCCGCTCACGCGCAGACACTTCTGAGTATCGGCGCGACGGCGCGGTTCCGGCTGTTTTGTTCCGAGGATAATATCCTTCCACTGGTTCATGCCGGCATTGGTGAACATCAGCGTCGGGTCGTCTTTTATGACCATAGGAGCCGATGGCACAATGACGTGTCCTTTGGATTCAAAGAATTTTTTATACGAATTTCGTATCTCTTTAGCTGTCATCATGTTATTTATGTTTTATTCTTAAAATCTTATCAAAAAGTGTTGCAAAGATACCAAGATTTGATTATTTTTGCAAATAAATTAGTAACGGATTGATTTATAGGCAATAAAATTATGGCATTGAACCCCGATAAACCTCGAAAGCTGTACTATTCCATCAAGGAAGTGGCTCAGATGTTGGACGTTAACGAGAGCCTCCTGCGTTATTGGGAGACGGAATTTCCGCATCTCAAGCCCAAGACAACGGGTAATCGTGTGCGTCAGTACACGGAGAAAGATATTGAGCAGATTAAGGTAATATACAACTTGGTGAAGGTTCGCGGCTTCAAGATTGCAGCAGCGCGCAAGATGCTCAACGCCAATAGGGCGGGAGTGGACAAGAGTGCCGAGGTTCTCGACAACCTGATTAAGGTGCGCGACGACCTGAAAGAGCTGAAACGTCAGCTCGACGGGCTTGTGTGATCATTTCTTTATGAGGTGAATGTGCCTTGTTATGGCATATTCTACGTTCTCATTGCAGCCATATTGTGCTGTCATTATTATGCGGTTGTGATGCAACCGCATTTTTTTGTATCAGTACTAAGCCCGAAATACTCCAGTACTAAAGCCCCGATACTCGAGTAATCAGACCTGAATTACTCGAGTACTGAGCCTGAATTACTTCAGTACTAAAGCCGAAATACTCCGGTACTGTGTCATAGTACGGAAACTATCTCGTGAGCGACATCTTCAGGTTGAGGCCGAAGTCGTGCGTTGTAGTAGGATAACTGCTCGACGAGAGTAGCGGAGTGTTTGTCTGCATATCGTAGTAGAAACTCATGGTGATGAGCTTGCTGAGCGTGTAGTCGGCGGCAAAGGAGAGCTTGAACGCCGTGTTTCCGCTGCTTGCCGAGCTGGTGAGCGTCGCGATGTCGCGGCTGATGGAAGCCTGCCTGCGATAGGACAGGTCGAGACGCAGGTTGAGGTCGTGGTTCAGTCCGCCCCTCGATGAGTTGTTGTTCTTCTGCTGGTTGTCGTTGTTGGAGCTTTTCTTGTTGCTTCTTGCACGCTTCGGACCGGTGAGGCCGAAGAAGTTGAAGTTGTTAATCTTATATCCTGCGCCGATTACCCAGTCCTTGCTGATGGCCTCGTTGAGCTGTATGCTCGTGAGGGACAGCGAGAGAACGCGCGTCGTGCGGTATTCCACCTTTGCCGTGAGGTTGTTCTTCAGCGTAACGTCGATACCGAGCAGCGGTGAGAAAGCCTCGTTGATGCTCACCTGCGAGACGTTATACATCGAGCTGGGTACAGACATTCCAGTTGTGGCGTTGGTGATAAATCCGAGTCCGTCCATGTATTCCAGCCACGTGCTGTAGCTCTGATAAGCTCCAACGGCGTAGATGCTCTTGTATGAATGGTTGATGTTTACGCTGCGGAACACGTCGCGGAACCACGGCAACTGCGTCAGTCCGCTGTATCTAACGGTCCAGTTCGGAAGCAGACTCGTGAGTTTTGGGAAGATGCTGAGTCCGTTTCCGCCCATGCTTGTGTAGGCATTGAGGAACGCCGGAATCATCACGTCGGCGCTATACTTGTCCACTCCGCCGTTAGCTGGGTCGTATGGCGTGCCGTCGGGGTAGGTTGCGCCGGCGTATTGCGATTCCACACGGTCGCGGTAAGCGTCGAGCGAGTTCACAAACTTGTCGAATGTGGGGCTGTGATAGCCGTTTGTGGCGTTGCCCATGCTCTCGAATGCAGAGCCGAGAGATATCGTCGTCATCGTGAACGTACCGCTTTGCGTTGTCGGTGAGCCGGCGTACATATACTGAATGCTCTTAGAAACTGTCTCGGTGCGGCTCGCGTTCAGGTCGATTTTGAGGTTCTTGATTGGCTCTAATGTCATTCTGAGTTGCAAGTCCTCTGTTTTGCTCGTCGCGGCCGGCGTCGCCACGCTGTCGTTCATCAGCAGCCAGTCGTTGCGGCGAGCCTTTTCGATGTAGCTGTCGTCCACCATTCCGAATGCGAAGTCGAGTCCCGGCGAGAGCGTTCCCAATCCGCGGGTCTGTCCAAAGGCGTCGCCGATGGTCGGCATGAAGCCCGGCAGCGACAGGGAGTATTGGTTTCGGTATGAGATGCTGAAGCTGCGGGCCATCATCAGTACGCGCGCCACGCACTGAGCCGTTTTGTACCAGCCCTTGTTCTCAAGCGGTTCTTTCGGCGTTACGGTGATTTTCATCTTTATGGCAGAGTCGGTTTTGTTGAACAACTTAATCTTGTTGTTGTCCACCTTGCGCCATTTCATCTCTATGGCCTTGCCGTTTGCGTCCTTCGCCGACACCATTATGCGCTTCGTCTTCTTGTTGTGCGACACCACGATAGCCGTATCGGCAGCTATGGTTATCTCCTTCTCGAAGCTTTTGCGGTTCTTCGGGAGTTCTTTTTTCTTCTTTTCCGCCTCCTTGTCATCCTTCTTTTTCTTGTCTTTCTTTTGTGTTGCCGGCTTCGTCTTGCGCGTCGTCTTGTTGAAGCGGTCGTTGGTCTTCTTCAGGAATGGAATCTGGTTATAGAGCTTTTCAAGGCTCAGCGTACTGTTAATGTTCAGTGTCCGGTTGGTGTTGATGTTGTTTCCGAGCGATGTTCCGTCCTCCAATGCCGTGCCCCTTACCCATGAGTAGGTTGCGTTATAGTTTGCGTCGGTGTTTATCCAGTTGAGTATCGGAATGAGGTTCAGCGGCAACTGATACGAAGCCGTGAAGGTTTGGTTGTAATCGAGCGGTGTTCCGAAGTGCTTTATGCTTGTCCACACCGAGTCCTTCCACGCCTGATACTGATCCGGATAGAGGTCCTTGTTCACCGGCGTGTACGGTTCTTCAATCTCGGCGTGCGTCGCTGAGCTGAAGTTCATGTGCAGGTTCTTTGTCAAATCCCACCTGATGGAGAAGTCTCGGTTCCACAGGAACTGTGAGTTAAAGGTCAGTGGAAGTTGTGTTCCTTCGGCCGACTCCATGTCGCGCTCCTGCAGTTCGTAGTAGTTTCGGGTGATGTCGGTATTGAAAGCAACGTTCTGAGGTAGCCAGTTCAGGCCGAAACGCTTGAAAATGTCAAACCATTTCGATTTGCTCTTTATTATTTTCTTGAACGGTTCCCATGCCTTATACACCGGACTCCACGAGTAGTTGAGCGACCCTCTCCACTGGTCTTCCTTTTCATATACGGTCGTCTCGCCGCTCGTGTGGCGGTGGGAGTGGCTGTAAGAGAACGAGAAGTTGGCGGGATCGTAAGGCATCGGGTGGCCTTTCGTCTGTATTCCGACGCGCACATTCGACAGGGCAAAGTTGGTGTTCTTGGTCTTTGTGATGGCGATAGATTCCAAAGAATCGCGCTCCTGACCGTTCATTGCGTCGAGGGCATCGTCCAGTTCCATGTCGGTATCGAGCGGATTGTACTTCGGACGGTGCTCTTCCTGACTCACACTATAATATAAAGGTATGCTCACTTTGGCCTTGTCGGGGAAGAATTTACCAAAGTCGAGGTTCGTCGTAACTGCGTATGTGCTGTAATCTTCCTGCGAACGCTGTGCCACACCGTCTTCCAAGCCGCCGAAACCGTCGGAAATATATTTTCCCTGTACGTTGACGGTTCCGAAATCAGACAGTTGCACGTTCAGATTTCCTTGTGCAGCCCAGCCTCCTTCATTGTTAAATTCAAGCAGTCGCAGCTCGTTTATCCACACCTCACCGCTCTTCGGCGCGCCGGAGAGGTTGCGCACACCGAGTATCATGGTCTTAACCTCGCCCAAAGACGGGTTTCCCATGATGGTTACTTTGTTGGCGGGGCGGTTCTCATCGTATATGCTGAACTCGCGGTTGTAGCTTGCCGTGCCCTTGCTTCGAGCCTGGTTGCGCTGCTTTTTCAATGATGTGAAGATGTTGAGAGGCACATCCAGCATATTCTCCTCGGGCCAAACCATTTCGCAGTCGGTACGGCTCATGCGGTTGTACTTGCCCGGAGGGGTCAGCTTCAGCGGTATTTCGTATTCGTAGTAGTTGTTCTTGTAGTCGCTTCCGAGCCTTACGAACACAGCCAACTGGTTGTCGGTAAGGTTCGTTACGTCCTGTTCCGGAGCGTTGGCGTGTACGAACATCTGCAATCTCTTGTACTGTCTGAGGTCGATGGTGGTGTTCTTGTAGACCGCTTTCGACTCGTTAGTGCCCAAGTCGGTTACTTCCATTGAGAGAGACTGCTCGTTTCCTTGCACCAACTGAGGCTGTGTGGGGTCTTGCGGACGCTCTATTCCCGGCGGCATGGTGTAGTTTACCGGCACTTTCTCGGTGTTCTCCTCAAGGCTCACCGCACTCACCGACACCTTGCCCGATGTTGATGCCGAGTTTGTGAGGTTCTGTTCATACACGCGCCATTCACCCCTTACGAGGTCGAGGTTGGCGAAACGCAGCACGATAGGCTTCTCGAAACCGTTCATGAACATACGCATGAAACGCACACTCGTGAAGTCATTGATTGCTCCCACCTTGTTTTCGTATTCTCTCAGTGGTATTCTGAACTGATACCAAGTGGCGTGTCCGCGCTCTCCGTTGCGCAGCGAGGGCGATGTCTCGCGCTTGTCGACGATGAAGTTGCGGCCCACCTCAAAGTCTTCCGGGCGTATCGAGATGTGATACTGATAGTATTTCTCATACTCGTTCAGCGTGAAGTCCTGATTGATGTCTTCTACATCGGGAGTCGATTTATATGAAGTGTCATAGCCTTCTTGCCTCATGTCGCTGTCGGGTGAGTTACCTTGAGGATTGTTTATGCGCTTGTAGCGGTGTAGAATCGAAGCTTTCATCTCGTCGAAATCAGTGCCGCGGAAGTAGTGGTAGTCGTCGTTGGCAGGGTCGGCCCATATAGAATCGAATACGGCTTGGTTCACCTTGCCCTGTACCTGGGTGAGGAAGTCTTGATAACTTTCAAACTGTTGTTCTTCCTCATCATTCAAACCGTTGAATCCGACGTCCTGCAACCGGCGGCTGCCGTTGGTCGTTGCGAAGCCGTAAGTTACCGTAGCCTGTGTCGGAATCTTACCCCATTGAGTGTAAGTCCAGCTCTGCGAGCCGTCAACGGGCATACCGCTTTCGTAGAATTTCTTTCCGTCGTGGAGTACATCCTCGCTCACTTCACCTAAGTTGATATAGAAATCGCCGCCGTAGGTGTTTGCGTCGGGCTGCTCACTGCTATAAATAAACGGATCGAGAAGCCAAAATTCGATGTACTCGATGTTGGCCGTCTGGAAGTCGTTGGTGTCAAGTTTGCGCATCATACCGCCCCATGTGCGGCGCGGATTGTTCAGTTTTCCTTCCGCGTTCAGGTCGGGATTGAAGTTATACGGGCCGCGCTCCGACGGATAGAAAGCCAAGTTGAGCACCGGAAGCGTGGCTATCGCGCCGTTGTAGCTGCTCTGGTCGCGATACGGGAAAAGCTCGTTCGTGTAGACCTCGCGTACATAATAGTTGCTCAACTGCTCGAGATCGCTCTTTATATGACCCGGAGTGAGCGACGAAGACCGGCGTGTGAAGAGCGGGTCGATGTTATACCATGCCAGCAACGAACGGTTGAAGCCGCTCTGAAGTGTCGATTTGTCTTTCGATTCCGGGAACATCGATGGCACACTCGATATTATCCACGACGACGGCGAACTTACGTCTATCGTGTTTTTCGCGTTCTCAAAGTCGTCGATATACGATGCGTTGTCCTGCGTTCCCTTGCTCTGTCCTGCGATAAGCTGTGCAAATTCAGCCGACAGAGATATGTTCGACGGCTGCGTAACGTGCAGGAACGGAATCTTGTTGAGCATATTCGTGAGCCACTGGCTTTCCTTTTTCCAGTTCAGGTTAAGTCCCCAAATAGTGTTGTTCAGCGGTTCGCTGCCCATCGTTACCTTTGAAGTGAGCGCCTGTTCCGACAGATGCTGGAACGTACCGCCTATCTGGAAGTTCTTCGAGAAGTCATATTCCCAGTTCAGTCCGAGCATCGTCTTGCGCGACATACCATAGTCTGTGTTGCTCTCCAGCGACACATTGACTGCCGTACCCGCATCGATGATGCTTTGGTTGAGTATTGTTACCTCGCCCGCGCTGTAATCGACGCTGTAATCTGAGCCTTCTGTCAGCGTTACGCCACCAGCCGTCACCACCACCGAACCTTGCGGAACGTTATACGCTCCCAGTGAAATCACGTTGGCAAGCGACCCCCGGAACTGTCCCACGAGCATATACTTGTCTTTCTCGGCTATCTGCTTGGCAATCGTTTTCGTCGAATCATACAACTCGGTGAAGGCATATTGCGCGGCCTTGTCGGCCGGAATGCCTTTCGACACAAGGTAGTTGTACATATATTTACCGAACGGTTCGGCCACAGGGAAGAAAACACGGCCGTTGCTCACGGTGTATCCGTCCACGTAGTCGAAGTATCCGTTAGGGTTCGTGCGGTTATTGTTGTCCAACCGGTCGGCCCCCACCATCTTTATGATGGTCTGGTCTTTCACCTGCGGCTCGGGTATATAAGAAATGTAAACGCCTGTCGTGTCGCTCTGATACTTCACGTCGAGACGGAATTTCTCTCTTTCCACGTTCGACGCTAAATAGTAGACGTTTTTCATCATCAGCCCCCAGTTGCCCTGTTTCGGATTGTTGCTTGTGTTCTTCAGTGCCTTCACGATGAGCGTACTGTTTGCATCGGTGATGTCGCTGGCAAACTCTCCCACCTGATAGGTTACGCCGCCGTAGGTATATTCGTATGCGATGGCCAGCACCTGGTCGGTCTGTAGCGACAGATTTCTTAAGGAAATATAGCCCAACGCCTGGTTTATGGTGTATTCCGAACTGCTCAGCAACCGTGCGCTCGCCACCTTCTCAAAGTCGTTTCCGCCCACCAGTCCTATGCCTTCGAGCGTAGTACTCGCCTGATCGATGTCTCTCACGCCGCCCAATGCCGATACCGTGGCATACTCGGCGTTGGCCGCATTGGCCGGCACCGTACCGCCACCGGCTCCCCAAAGGTCAGGCCTGCTTATACCGGAGTTCTCTCCCAAGTCGGTCAGCGCAATGATATTGCGTGTGTTGGTGGTCGTTCCGCTTTTGTTTGTCACCCAAACCTCCACGCGGTTTATCGTAACGCCCGTCGTCATATTGGGCAACGTGCGCATCGCCGCATCGTAACGGTTGCGGAAATGCTGCGCCATGAAGAAGTGGCGGTTCTCCTCATAGTTGGCAGCGTCTATCTCAAACGGAGTCAACTGCACTCCGCCGCGCGACGAAACACTCTTGCTCGACGATTTTTTCTGCGACACAACGGTCTGCAATTTCAATTTTCCAAACTGCAAATCCGTTCTGATTCCGAACAGCGAGCTGGCTCCCTGCACCAGCGAGTTGTTGCTCGGGAATGTGATATTTCCGCCCTCCACCAGTTTTATTATCTCGTCCTCCTTGCCTTCGTAGCGCAGTTTCATGTCCTGCGCGTCATAGTCGAAGGTCGCGTCGGTGTTGTAGTTCAGGTTCATGTTCACCTTGTCGCCCACCTTACCGTTCACGCTCAGGTTTATTTTCTCGTCGAAGTTCATCGTCGTCGTTTTCCTGTTACGTATCGGCAGCGACGGGTTGTCGATGTTGTTGAGCGTTGCGCCAAACTTCAGCTCGGCCGTTCCCTGTGTCTTTATGCGCACTCCGCCCGGACCGAATATCTTCTCTGCCGGCCCGAGGTCGAAGTGCATATCGGTGAAATCGAATTTCTCCTTGCCCTGTTTCTGAAGAATCTCCTGATTCTTCGCGCGGTAGTAGTCGGCGAAACTGCGCTTCTCGCTCCACTTCATATACTCCTGCGGAGTCATCATTATAGGTGCGTTCACGTAGGTGCCGCCTATCTTGTAACCTATTATATACCGGTCGAGCGAGTCGTTATACTCCACCGTCTGCTGCATATTGTCCGGGCGCTTCAGGTCATACGCACCCTGCGACAAGTCCTCGAACGTCAACGGGTACGTCCTCTGTACCGGCCAGCGTGGATGGAGCAGCGAGTCGGGAATTTCCTCTTCCTCGATTTCCACCTCAGGAATCACCGTCTGCGACTTCTTTTTCTGCTTTGTCGTGTCGGGAGGAGCAGCAACGGAGAAGTCGGGCATACCCGTTCCGCTCATTATTTTCAGGAACGAATGTGCCACACTACGCCCGCCTGTTACGGAGAGAACGCCGCAACAGCTCAATATCATTATTATAATATATAGCTTTCTACGCATATATGATAGAGGTCGCTTCGCTTTCAGGTTTCAGGTTGTCAGGTTCTTAGGTGATATATGCCTTTGTTTTATCATACAAAATCACCTTATAACCTTAAGACCTCATAACCTTACAACCTCACTACCTTATAATCTTACAACCTCATAACCTTACTTAATCTGTTTCAATGCCAGTTTCACAACCTGCTCAACGGGCAGGTCGGGCTGTTCCGTAATGATTTGTGATACCACCTTAGCCGATGGCGCGGGCGAGAAGCCCAGCATCGTGAGCGCACTCACAGCCTCGTCTCTCACCTCCGTGTTTATGCTTGCCGCACTTGGTGATGCCGCCACGTGCAGTTCCTCGGCAATGCCCATCGACACGATTTTGTCTTTCAGGTCGATGATGATGCGTTGTGCCGTCTTAAGACCGATGCCCTTCACGCTTTTCAGCATCCTCTCGTCGCCGTTGGCAATCACGTTGCACAGCTCCGCGGGCGTCAGTGAAGATAAAATCATCCGTGCTGTATTCGCTCCCACGCCGCTAACGGTTATGAGTAGGCGGTACAGCTCGCGCTCCTGCTTGTTGCTGAATCCAAAGAGCGTGAACGAGTCATCGCGCCCGCCTGTTACGAGTGCTTCGTGTACGTATAGCTTCACATCCTTCTTGCCTTGAATGGCACTGTAAGTATTGAGGGAAATATTGAGAGCATAGCCAACGCCGGCCGCTTCGACCACAGCCAATGCCGGTGTCAGTTCGGCCAGTTCACCTTTTATATATTCAATCATTCTTCCTGTTTTCTTTGTATATACGTTTTAATAAACGTTTTATGTTTTCTTTTATTGTATTACACCTATATATAATAACGCACGTGTGTATAAGAAAAGCGCATCCCCGTTTTTGAGGATGCGCCTGTTTGTATCTTTTTAGAGTCAGAGCGTTAAATCATGCATCATGGATATGGCGTAAAGCGGACATACGCCCAAACAAATAAATCGTCTGTTTTTTTAATTTTTCAAACAAATAAATTGCTTGATTTCTAAATTTTCCAAACAAATAATTCGTGCGTTTTTGAAAAAATCCAAAGAAATAATGCAAAATGCCTTCTCTCGTTTATGGATGAAACAGGTTGTCAACCTGTCGATTTTTTTTATGTCGGTATCGTCTGAACTCCAGTCTTCTGTCTCCTGTCTCCTTTTTTAGAAAAATATTTACAAATATCTGTTGAAAAATCGATGTATTTTCAATCAAACTTTTTCTTGCTATCAAAAACGCGAAAATACGACTTTTTAGGCTGTTTTGAGTTAAGGTGTTGATAATCAAATGTTTATGTTGTTTTTGATTAAAAATGCTCGTTTTGGAGCGTGTTTTTGGCCTCGTTACATTGCAACGGAGGCTCCGTTAGACTCCAACGGAGCCACTTTTGGGCTTCAACGGAGCCTCCGTTGCACTCCAAAACGGCCTAAAACGGAGTCTAAAAGTGCCACTTTTGAACGCAAACAAACGTTAAATCGGGCAAAAACGGCATTTTCCCCAGTTTCGGCGGACGCTAAATTTTGAAGAAAAACGGCTCGATTTTTTTCTAACGGAGGCACTTTTGGAATTTTGAGTTGCGAATTTTGAGTTTTGAATTGGGATTTTTGAGACACAAAAATCATCGAAAATGAGTAACGGGACCTATATTTAACGTTCGTTAGCATGAGAGAATCATTTTCTGGTTGTAAATAAAATTTACTAAAAGCGATTGAAAAATCGCTTTTTTAGGTTATGATATTTAAGGTCGTTTACACTCTCAGATCGTAAGACGAAATATGCTTTTCAGGTAGACTTCCCTCATAAAAATGTGGCTTTGTGGTGAAAAGTCCCTCATAAAAGTGTAGTGAAAGTAGTAAAAGTCCCTCATAAAAATGTAGCTTCGTGGTGAAAAGTCCCTCATAAAAATGTAACGAAACAATATTTTTTATAACTTTGTAAGCAAAAAGTAAGGGATATGGAAAGGATTATAATGCAAGAACTTGTGGCTTGGAAAGACCGGGATGACAGGAAACCGTTGATTCTTTTGGGTGCAAGGCAAGTTGGCAAGACTTATATTCTCAAAGAATTTGGCAAACGATATTATAAAAATGTCGCCTATATCAACTGTGATAACAATGAGCAGGCGGCTGGACTATTCGCCCAAGACTATGATATGCAGCGCATAATACTCGCCATCAGTGCCATTACCGGAGAGAGCATACAGCCAGGCAAGACTTTGATTATACTCGACGAAATACAGGAATTGCGTCATGGACTTGCATCGTTGAAGTATTTTTGCGAGGACGCCAACCAATATCATGTGGCTGTGGCCGGCTCGCTGCTTGGCATAATGCTGCATGAGGGCGAGTCATATCCGGTGGGAAAGGTTGATACTCTCACCATGTACCCTATGACATATGAGGAATTTCTATTAGCAAAAGGACGCGGCCAGATGGTGGATCTGTTGCAAAAAGGAGAGTGGGATGTGGTGAAAGGATTGAGAAGTCTGTATATACAAATTCTCAGAGAATACTATCTCGTGGGCGGTATGCCTGAAGTCGTGAAGAATTTCATTGAAAGTAACGATGCTAACCGGGTAAGGGAGATACAGCAGGAAATATTGTCGGCTTACGACCGCGACATTTCCAAGCACGCTCCGGCCGAGCAAGTGGTGCGCATCAATCAGGTTTGGCACTCCATCCCCTCGCAGCTTGCTAAGGAAAACAAGAAGTTTATCTATGGCGTGATAAAGAAGGGAGCACGCGCCAAAGACTATGAAATAGCCATACAATGGTTGCTTGATGCCGGACTTGTATATAAGGTGAACAGGCTTAAAACCACTGCCATGCCTCTGAAGATATACGAGGATATCTCGGCATTCAAACTTTATATGCTTGATTGTGGCTTGTTGGGAGCCATGAGTGCCATTCCGCCGGCTTTACTTCTGTTGCCTAATGCGGACAATACTGCCAAAGGTGATTTCACGGAAAATTTCGTTTGTAGTCAGATGAAGAGCATCCGCAATCTTGTCTTCGGTTATTATAGCAAAGATAACAGTCAACTGGAACTTGATTTCGTCATTCAGTCGGGACTCGACATAATACCCGTAGAAGTGAAAGCAGAGGAGAATCTTCAGTCTAAGTCGTTAAAAAGCCACCTTGCAGCACATCCCGGTATGAAAGGACTGCGCTTCTCCATGAGCGATTATCGGGTGCAGGACACTATTACAAACGTCCCTCTCTATGGCGTAAGGGCTTATCTGACACATTAGACAGTGCATAAGATAATTTCAAAATGATAATAAATGAGTCAAAATGCACAAAATAATTTTGCAATATAATAAGAACATAGTACATTTGCGTATAGCTCTACTGGTTATAAAATAAAAACTTAAAATTAAACATAAAATGAAAAAGCGAAAATTACTCTTAGCCTTATTCTGTCTGTTTACGATTATGGCATCTGCACAAAACGGACATTTGAAGTTTATGGGCATACCTTTAAACGGAAGTATAAATGAATTCTCCGCTAAGTTGGCAGCAAAAGGAATCAAAATTAGTACCGACTCCAAGATTTTTCCTGTAGGAACAAGAAGTTTTGATGGCGTTTTTATGGGTAAAAAGGCAAATATATACGTGTACTATACCCCCTCTACAAAAATTGTATATCGTGCCAAAGCCTGTATAGAATATGAAAATGAAGATATTATAAAATCATTATATAATGAAACCAAGAGCCTGTTGTCAGATAAATACTATGGTTTCACGAATACTAGTACGCATGAGGGATATGAGTCATGGCATCTTTTCTTACCTAGATATTCTGATGACGAAGAAATGATATGGTACAGATGCTATGGCGAAATAGACTTGTATATAAGCAAATTTACAGATACGTATCCAATAAGATACACTCTTCATGTTGATTACATTGATCAAATTAATAATGATAAGAATGACAATGACAAACAAAATGATTTATAATAAATTTCTAAAGGATTCAAATCTCAACATCAGAAATTGCACTAATAACGGTAAATTATAAATCAGAGTTCTATATAAAAATAACTGAGACGCATTTCGATAAACGATTACAGGTGAATATGTTAAATATAAAACATATCCACCTGTTACTCTAAGTGGCATCAGACCAGATATAAAGGCACATTCGTTAATTGTTCCTGCTCTTTATACGGAAGCATGGAATAGCGAAGAGCCGTCTGTTTGGGATTCTCCTTAAGCATACGCGACAGGGAATTGGCTCTGACGTTCCCCTCTGCTTTTACTTCTATCGGCAATAGTTTGCCCTCTTTCTGTATCACGAAATCGAGTTCAAGGCGTGAGTTATCTGTCTTGTAATAGTAGATAGGTGTTTCATTACGGCTAATCATTTGCTGAAGGACATACTGCTCGGTCATTCCGCCTTTGTATTCGCTGAATATGTCATTGTTTATCAATATCTGGGCCGGCTCTACATTAACCATAGCTCCTAAGAGACCGACGTCTGACAGGTAGAGCTTGAACGCCGAAAAATCCTCATAAATACCAAGCGGAAGAGCCAGCTTCTTGCAGCGTGGCACTTTATATACCAGTCCGGCATCTGCCAACCATTGTATGGCTATCTCGAAATCGGTGGCTCGTGCGCCTTTTCGTAAAGCTCCGTATATAAACTTCTTGTTCTCTTTGAACAACTGCGAGGGTATCGATTTCCACACCGTGCGTATGCGCGGAACCTCCGCTTCGGGTGCGTGCTTGGAGAAGTCGAGGTCATATCCGCGCAAGATATTCAACTGTATGCGGCGCGTTTCTTGCAATGCACCGGTCTCAACATATTTCTTTACGACCTCCGGCATACCACCCACGTAGTAATACTGACGCAAAAGGTCGACGTATTTCTCGTGTATCAGGCTGATTGTCTGCACATCGTGGTCTTCCAACAGCCTGCACATCTCATGCTCGCCTTTAGCCAGCAGGAACTCGGGGAAGTTCATCGGATATATGTTTATTTCGTCAATCTTGCCCACCGGGAAAGAGACATCCTTGTGTAATGATATTCCCAATAATGAACCTGCTACCGCGATGTGATATTCCGGAGTTTCTTCACAAAAATATTTCAATGATTCTATGGCCTCGGGAATGTCCTGAACCTCATCCAAGATAATCAGAGTGTCGCCCGGAGTAATATCTACGCCGGTCAGTGCGGAGAGTGCGCGCAGGATTCGTTTGGCGTTAAAGTCCTGTGTGAAAATCTGTTTTGCTAAATGATTTTTACGGCAAGTAACATACGCTTCCTTAATGTATTCCCTTTTTGCGAACTCCCGCAGCAGCCATGTCTTTCCCACTTGGCGTGCGCCATTGAGTATGAGCGGCTTCCTGTCCTCTCTGTTTTTCCATTCTCTAAGTTCCTGTAAAGCAAGTCTTTCCATATCTGTTATCACATTTTTCTGCACCTGATTTATGTGCTTTGCTACATTTTTCTACACATATTTATGGCTTGTTGCTACATTTTTCCGCACATATTTCGTTGGCAAATATACAAAAATCCGCAGATAAAACAAGCGTTTAACTACATTTTTCCGCACTTTGAGAGTAAAAATTTCTTTCTGTCTCTTGTGTTTTCTCCTCCACTGGGGGGATTAGAGAGGGGCTTGAACTCCCGAACTCCCGTCTCCAGTCTACTCCTTCTCTCGCGAGAAGGCACTTTTTTCTCCCTTTCCTGCAATAAAACTGCGGCTTATGCGTTATAATCTCGTGTTTAGACGTCTATATATAATAATGTTTATGGTGTGGCTGTGCAGCATTGGCGTGCGTGCGCAATATGATGCGTCGTACAGTCACTACTGGGCTATGGAGACGGCGTTCAACCCTGCGGCGGCAGGAAAACAGCCCAAGCTCAATGTCGTAGGCTCGTATGCCATCGACTTTGCGGGCTTTGAGCATAACCCGCGCACGGCATACGTCTCGGGCGATATGCCTTTGTATTTCCTGAAGACTTATCACGGAGTGGGAGTGTCGCTGATGAACGAGCAGATTGGTCTGTTCACACATCAGAAAGTGGCGGCACAATATGCTTACAGGACAAAACTCTTTGGCGGACAGATAGCTGCCGGCGTGCAGGTGGGAATGCTTATGGAGAAGTTCGACGGCTCGAAACTCGACTTGGAAGAGTCGGGCGACCCCGCATTTCCGAAGTCGGAAGTCGACGGAAACTCATTGGATATAGGCGCGGGACTTTATTATACGCACGGTGCGTGGTATGTGGGCGTGTCGGCGCAACACCTTAATGCGCCGCTCATCGAATTGGGCGAGACGAACGAATTGCAGGTGGACGCAACGTATTATTTGACAGGAGGATACAATATAAAACTGAGAAATCCGTTTCTAACTATACCGACATCGGTGTTGGTGCGCTATGACGGCAACGCTTACAGGGCCGATATAGGCGCGCGACTGGTCTACACGAACGACAAGAAGATGCTCTACGGAGGCGTGTCATACAGTCCGACAAACTCGGTGACGGCGCTTGTGGGCGGCAGTTTCCACGGTGTGAACCTCGGTTACAGCTACGAGTTCTACACCTCGGGCATAGGGCCGGGTAATGGCAGCCACGGACTTTTCGTGAGCTATCAGACCGACATTAACCTATTTAAGAAAGGTAAGAACAAACATAAAAGTGTGAGATATTTGTAAAAAGCATATTATAGTACATGAAAATGAATAAGAAAATATTGGCATTTTGCCTCGTTGCCATGACGGTAACGACACTCACGGGCTGCTTCAGCAGCAAGTCCACATCCTCGTCGGGACGTGGCGGAGAGGTTGTCGGCGTAGGTGGCGGACGCAGTTTCCGTGAACCCGCGCCCTACGGCATGACTCTCGTGAAGCGCGGATGGCTGAAAATGGGTATCGAGAAGCAGGACAGTCTGTGGGGAAAGAGCACTCCGGTGAAGGACATCTCAGTGGACGGATTTTGGATGGACGACACGGAAGTTACCAATTCCGAATACAAGCAGTTTGTGTTCTGGGTGCGCGACTCTATCCTTCGCACTCGCTTGGCCGATCCTTCATACGGTGGCGACGAGACGTATATCATCACCGAGGACAAGAACGGCGACCCCGTGAAACCGCATCTGAACTGGAAGAAACCGCTGCCGCGCAAGCCTAACGAGGACGAACAGAGAGCTTTTGAAAGCCTGTATGAGGTGAATCCTGTTACGGGCGAGAAGTTGCTCGATGCCAAGCAGCTCAATTATAAATATGAGGTGTATGACTATACTACGGCAGCTCTGCGCCGAAACAGAATGAATGCTGCGGAGCGTAACCTGAATACCGATGTGGTTGCGGACCCGAACGAGGTGGTGATGATTTCTAAGGACACGGCATACGTGGACGACGAAGGGCGCATCGTGCGAGAGACTATCAACCGTCCGCTGTCAGGCCCGTGGGACTTTCTCAACACATACATAGTGAATGTCTATCCCGACACGACGTGCTGGGTGAACGATTTCCGCAACTCTGACAACGAGACATACCTGCGCAACTATTTCAGCAACGCCACATACAACGACTATCCCGTGGTGGGCGTTACCTGGGAACAGGCCAATGCGTTCTGTGCGTGGCGTACCGACTACCTGTTGAAGGGTCTTGGACCGGAAGCCCGCTATGTGCAGCGCTATCGTTTGCCTACCGAAGCAGAGTGGGAGTATGCCGCACGTGGCAAGAATCAGACAGAATTTCCGTGGGAGAACGAGGACGTGAAGACCGGAAACGGTTGCTTCTATGCCAACTTCAAGCCCGACCGGGGCAATTATACAAAGGACGGAAACCTGATAACGAGCCGTGCGGGCATTTATTCGCCCAACTCCAATGGTCTCTACGATATGGCCGGAAACGTGGCGGAGTGGACAAGTACGATTTATACCGAGGCAGGTGTGGATGCCATGAACGACCTGAACCCGCAGCTTGAGTATAAGGCAGCGAAGGAAGATCCGTATCGCTTGAAGAAGAAGAGCGTGCGCGGAGGCTCATGGAAAGACCCAGAGTCGTATATCCGCAGTGCATGGCGCACGTGGGAATACCAGAACCAGCCGCGCTCTTACATCGGATTCCGCTGCGTGCGCAGTCTGGCAAGCTCGTCGAGTGAGGCTGCAAAGGCGATGAAACAAGCAAAGAAAAGTAAGAAAAAGAAATAAGCTATGACAAAATACAGCAAATATAACATCGTCTATCATCTGCAGAAGTGGATGGATAGCGTGCCGGGACAGACTTTCTTGAACTATGCTTACAGTTGGGGTGCGTCTATCGTGATTCTCGGAACATTGTTTAAACTGACTCACTTGCCGGGTGCCAACTTCATGTTGTTCCTCGGAATGGGTACTGAGGTGTTTGTGTTCTTCCTCTCGGCGTTCGACCGTCCGTTCGACAAGACGGCTGACGGACGCGACCTGCCTACACGTGTGGGTGACGAGGACGAAGCGGACGAAATGGCGGAGGACGAGGATTTGGCTCCGATTGCAGCTCAGGTACAGGGCGCAACGGCCGGCAGCACTATTATAATAGGTGGTGGTATGGCGGCTGCAAGTGCGGGAACAGGCTCGGACAATGTTGCGTCGGGTGCTCAGACTGTGGTCCCGGCAGTTGGCGGACAAGCCGTGGCAGCGGCTCCGGCAGATGGTGGCATGGTATGGATGGCTCAGCAGCAGAGTGCTACGCCGGAGATGGCCGAGGCACAGGGCAACTATGTGGATGCGCTGAACTCGCTCACGGAAATGCTTCAGAAGGTGAGTGCGCAGAGCGAGCGTCTCACTCGCGACTCAGAGGAGATGGAAAACCTGAACAGAACGCTTACAGGTATCACGAAAATCTACGAGATGCAGCTTAAAGCCGCAAGTCAGCAGGTGGGTACAATAGACCAGATAAACGACCAGACCCGTAAGATGGCGGCTCTCATCGAACAGCTTAACTCTATCTACGGTCGCATGATAGAGGCCATGACAGCCAATATGAATGGGGGAAGACAGGCGTAAGTGAGAGGTAAGAGGTGAGAAGTGAGAGGTAAGAGAAATGCCTTGTCGGGTATTGTCTGAACTCCGGAACTCCCGTCTCCTGTCTCCTAAACACTACAAAGAAACACAACAATATGGCAATAAAGAAAAGACCGCTCAGTCCGCGCCAAAAGATGATAAACCTGATGTATGTCGTCTTGATGGCAATGCTTGCCTTGAACATTTCTACGGAGGTGCTCAACGGATTCTCGATTGTCGAGGAAAGCCTGAACAGGACTACCGCAAACTCCGGTAAGGAGAACAAAGCGATTTTCGATGACTTCGAAGAACAAATGCGGAAAAACCCTGCTAAGGTGCGCCAATGGTTCGAGAAGGCGACGGCGGTAAAGAATATGAGCGATTCGCTATACAACTACGCGCAGAGCCTGAAGAGGCAAATCGTTATGGAAGCGGATGGAGAAGACGGCAATCCTGCTGATATTAAGAATAAGGACGACCTTGAGGCTGCAAGTCAGGTGATGCTCGCTCCTGGTACGGGACAGGGAAAAAAACTCTACGACGCCATCAACAGCTATCGCGAGAATATACTCCGTTTCGTCAGCGACCCGTTGCAAAAGAAAATTATTTCGAGCAATCTTTCTACGGCAGTACCGCAGAATGAGAACACGCTTGGCAAGAACTGGCAGGAATATATGTTTGAGGATATGCCCGCAGCGGCTGCCGTTACGCTTCTTTCAAAGCTCCAAAGCGACATCAGATATGCCGAGGGAGAAGTTCTTCACACGCTCGTTGCGAACATAGGACTAAAGGATATCCGCGTAAATAAGCTGGAGGCGTTTGTCGTTCCAAGCTCAACGAAACTCTTCCCGGGCGACCGTATGACTGCGAAGATGGTCATGGCAGCCGTCGATACCACGCAAGTGCCGGAGGTTTACGTGAACGGCCGCAAGATAAACGGCGACACTTATTCGTTTAATGTAGGCGGAGTGGGCGAGTATAACTTCAGCGGTTACATCCTGATGCACGACATTGCAGGCAACGTTTTGCGCCGGGACTTCAACCAGAAGTACTCCGTTGTGGCTCCGCCGCTTGCTCCTACGGGTGCAACGCTGTCTGCCGACCTCATGAATGTGCTGTATGCAGGCTTCGAGAACCCTATCAGCGTGAGTGTTTCCAATACTCCGCAAAGTTCTGTTTCTGTGTCGATGAGTGGCGGAAGCATCCGTTCGACGGGCGCGGGACACTATATCGCCGTGCCGTCGGCTGTGGGTCAGGACGTTACTTTCAACGTTTCGGCAAAGGGAAAGAGTGTCGGTTCGTTCACGTTCCATGTGCGCAAGCTGCCCGACCCGACCGCTTACATCGCTTTGGGAACAGATCGTTTCAAGGGCGGCGGATTGCAGAAAGGCGCTCTTATGGGCTCGGCCGGCATCAAGGCTGCCATCGACGACGGCCTGCTTGATATTCCGTTCAAGGTTCTTAGCTTTGAGACCGTGTTCTTCGACAATATGGGTAACGCCGTTCCGTTGGCTTCTTCGGGCGCGTCTTTCTCGCCACGGCAGAAGGAACAGTTCCGTCAGTTGTCGCGAAACAAGCGTTTCTACATCACCCGTGTAACCGCGATAGGCCCTGACGGCATCACCCGCAAGTTGCCGCAAGCACTCGAAGTGATTGTGAAGTAGCAAGTCTGATCGGCTATAAGCCTATTGGCCTAATAAGCCTAATTGGCCTAATAAGTCTAATTGGCCTAATAAGACTAATAAAATCTGCAATATTAGAATAGAATAGAAAAGTATATAGAATAGGAATGAAGAAGATATTATTCATATTGATGGCTTGCTGCGCGGTGCAGACGATGTGCGCCCAGCCTGCGAGAATGAGGGCAGAGCAGCAGAAAAAGAATCAATCTAACGCGCAGAACACCACTACCCGCGCCATGATTAGTTTCCCTACGGCTCAGCAGATGTCGGAGGATGTGGTATGGCGCAGGGACATCTACCGCGAGCTTGACCTTACAAAGGATGCCAATGCAGGTCTGTACTATCCCGTTGAGCCTATTGGTTCGCAGATGAACCTGTTCACTTATATGTTCAGGTTGGTGTTGCGAGGCCCGAAGAACGGAGGAATAGCGGCCTACGAGTATCGTCTTGACGGCAATGAGCTGTTCAATGATTCGTCGAGAATAAAGCCGTTGGCCTTCCTCGACAACTATCATATCTACTATGAGCGCAATGGCAACCGTCTGCACCTTGACAACAGCGACATTCCTTCGCGCGAAGTGAAGTCCTATTATATTAAGGAGAGCGCGTATTATGACCAGGGCACGGGTACGTTCCATCGCAAGGTGGTGGCTCTCTGTCCTATCATGACACGCGAGGATGACTTCGGCGACGGCGCAGCAACATATCCGCTGTTCTGGGTTAAGTATGACGACATTGCACCGTTCCTCAGCAAGCAGATGATAATGACGAGCAATCTGAACAACGCCGCGACCATGAGCGTGGACGATTACTTCACCACCAATAAGTATCAGGGAACTATTTACAAGACCAACAATATGCTCGGTCAGACCTTGCGGCAGTACTGTCCGACAGATTCGGCTATGACGGCGGAGCAGAAGAAGATTGAGAAAGAACTCAAAGACTTCGAGAAAAACATCTACGGCGACATGGCTAAGAAGGACAGTCTCGACAGTATCGCAGCCGCAGAGAAGGACGCAAAGACTGTGAAGAAGTCGCGTAGCCGTCGCGGAAGCAGTGGAACTTCTGTGCGTCGCACACGCCGTGGCGGTTCAAACAACGCCGGAGGAAACGGTTCTGCACGTGTTACGGTGAGAAGAGAGAGGCATTAAAGCCCCTTAAAGGAAAGAGGAGAGAGGTGAGTGGAAAGTGGAGAGAGGAGAGTGGAAAGAGAAAAGAGGAGAAAATCTATTAATAATAAAGTAATGAAGAAGATTTTAACTTTGGTTTTGTTTGCAACGATGATGCTTGCAACAACAGTTAACGCACAAGTGCGATTTGGTGTGAAGGGCGGTCTCAATGTAACGGATATGTCATTGAGTAATGATATGTTTGATGCGAGCAACCGCACAGGATTCTTTATCGGTCCGACGGTGAAGATTTCGCTGCCTCTTACGGGACTTGGTATCGATGCGTCGGCACTCTATGACCAGCGTTCTACAAAGCTGTCGCTTGCCGACGATGATGATATTTATAGTGAAACGATCAAGCAGAAGAGCATTCAGATACCGGTAAACCTGCGCTATGGCGTCGGTTTGGGCAGCCTGGCGAGCGTCTTTATATTCGCCGGTCCGCAGTTTGGTTTCAATGTCGGAGACGATATCGACTGGAAATGGAAGAACTCGGCTCTCAGTGTAAACGTTGGTCTCGGTGCTACCTTGCTGAAGAATTTGCAGATAACAGCGAACTATAACATCGCTTGCGGAACAACCGGTGAGTCGTCTTTGTCAGACGCTGTAGGAAGCGTTTATGACGGATTCAAGGGCAAGAGCAACTCATGGCAGATTGCCGTGGGATATTATTTCTAAAAGCCCCCCTCAGTCCCCCCAAGGGGGGAAGGCCCAACAAGAAACAGGTGGGATGTAACCAAAGAGGGATAATATAGTATAATGTAGCGTCTCAACCTGTTGCGGCTGAAAAGAAAATAGAGACATAACAGAATAAAGAAAGGCTGTTGACCTTCATTGGTCGGCAGCCTTTTTCTTGTTTTGGGAAACGATAAGGAGTAATATAAAGTAAAGTGAGTGAACTTCATAATACCCCCACCGGGGGGCAGGGGGGCTACAGCGAGCAAAAGAGAGTTACGAGGAAGGGCACGCAGAAGTCGGTGGCGCATCCGTGATACACGGCGAGGATAGAGTATTGCGTACCCGACGATCCTATGATAGCGGGCAAAGTAGTGTCGGCAGTGGTGGCTCCACCTGCTGAGATCGGTGCGAACGTGCCGAACAGACGCACCAAAAGCGGAGCAAAAAGCAACGTAATCAGTTCGCGCAGGATGTTTGCCACGAGGGCGATAGTGCCCGTTTCTGCGCCGAAAACGTCGGTGATGAGAATGCTCGACAGTGAATAATAGCCCAGTCCCGAGCCGATGGCGAGCACTTCGGCCGTGCCGTGATGAGGCAGCAGCATACTTGCGGCGAGCGAACCGGCGAGCGTTCCCGCAATGGTGAATACCGGGAGCAGTGCAATCCGTGGGTTAAGGCTTCTGAAACGGCGCAGCATCTCGCGGTCGTTGCCTATCGTAATGCCCACGCACAGCATCAAGACACACAGAGCGAGGAAACTCACGTCCCCGATTATCAGACTTTCGGGCAGCAAGTCGGCCGCACCAAGCGCAATCCCTACGCAGAAAAACAACAGTATGATGAAGCTCGATTTCACGGTCGGTCTCCTTTCCTTTCCCCGTCATAGTCATTGCCCGTCAGCCCGTTTCTTCGTCCGTCCGTCATCCGCCACAGCCCCCACGCTGCCACGCAACTGCCCAATACAGTGCCGAGAGCTATTATCAGGGCGTCTGTTCCTATTGTTGTCCACGCCCGCATGAGCCTTTCGTTGCCGCCCACCTCCATTCCGGGCAACAGCAGCAACAGGCAAATCAGCGGCATCAGAGCCTTCTTTGTCCATTGCGTTTTCGTGCGAAAGGCGTAGCCGATGGCTATTCCGGTCACCATAATAACGAATATCGTAAGCATATAAATAGTCTGGTTCTGTTCTTATTTCATGATGTTATGTATTTCTCCGACAAATATACGACTTTTTTTGATATGGACAAAGGAAAAAAGTGATAGCTTAAAGGCAGGGGGCGGGCTTTGTTTCGCTCAATTTTGTTGTGTGATGAGGATAAAATAAGACCGAGCCGATTATCCGACCCGGTCTTTCTGTTTCTATTCTTCAGCAAAAGCTGTTGTTTAGCTCTTATTTGTTCACGAACTTCTTGCCGTTCTGAATCAGAATACCCTTAGCAGTCTTGTTTACACGCTGACCTGCGAGGTTGTAGATAGGAGCGTTCTCGTTTGCTGCGTTTTCAGTGATGCCGTTGATGTTTGTAGCGACACCGGTAACTTTGAAATTCTTTATCTCCCAAGTTCCGGCAGCAGCATCGGTACTTACATATTTGAATCCGATCTTAATCTTCTCTCCTGCGTAATCGTCAAGAGAAATATCTGAATGTTTTTCCATAGCAGACCAATTCTTTCCATCCGGTATTTCAGGATATGTTATAGTGATTTGCTGCCATGCGCCACCTTCTTCTTTTACCCAAAGAGTAGCTTCCTCTGATACTGTGCCAAAGTATTTGCTAATGCACTGCTCGAAAGACAATGTTGCGGTTGAGATACCATTCAAATTGATAGTTGGAGAAACCAGCCAGCTCTCAGATGCAATATTTTTCTTATTATATGCAGATGCCTTCATGTATTTGTATTCAGTATCATGTTTCCATACATAAGTGAGTCCTTCTCCCAGGTTTACATCATCAATTGTAAATGAACCAATGGCATCAGCGAAAGTCTCCTCGTATGGAAGTGTTACCTCTGTTGCCACAGCAGGCAATACCTTGATAGTGCAAGTAGCTGTTCCTGCATTATAATCATCATTTTCTGCTGCTGTTGCGGTGATAACGGCAGTTCCAATTTCTGTTCCTAATGAGATAACGCCTTCTGCGTTAACAGTTGCGACGCCCTCGTTGTCAGAAGCGAAAGTAACATCTGCTGTTGTAGATTTTGTGAATGTAGGAGCTGTAAAAGAATCTCCCTGTTTAATAGTTATTTTATCTTCTGAGAATTTCAAATTTGCGAGACCCTTAGATGAAGATCCACAAGTAACGGTTGCACTTGTAATACGATATTGTGTAGATGTTGCTACCGCACTTTCGTTGCGAGAAATTGTAAATACCACTTCTTCAGCATTACCAACCCATGTAACATCTTTGTCTGCATTGACAGTAATATTTCCTACATTAGCTGTTATTGTTCCCCACGTGCAAGATGAGCCATGTGTCAATACTATATTAGTCATATTGCCGGATGCAGATTTTACAGTCATCGAGTTTCCGTCTAATATTGTATTTGACTTTCCACCATATAAGCGGATTTCTTTTGACTTATTATATGCTGGGGCAGTTGGAGAATTTCCTTTAGCAAAAGAAACTGTTATGCCACTCACAGTTTTAGGCGTTGAACTAATATCAGAAATTGTTGCTTCTCCATATAAAACTCCAAAATCGAGTTTAACCTGTGCAAAAACGCCCCCCCCACAGAACACGGTCAACAGGGCAATTAAAGATAAGCGTAAAATTTTGTTCATAATAATAAGTTTTAAAAGTTAATAATATAATTCGTTTATGAGTACAAAGATAGAAAAAGGTTTGATACGAAACAAGTTTTTGGTATTAAAAATGTATTAAAATAGGGGAGAGGGTATAGATAGGGCTAAATGCTTAGCCTATTACCTTAAAGCAACTGGCGTCTGAAAGTTATGTAGCCTTGATGTTTAACGGTTTTTTCGCGTCTAAATAAAAAAGCCCAGCCTATTTAAGCATTGTAAAGAGGCTCGGCCGGAACTAACACTGCAAAGATACGAATAATCTTTAATAAAACAAATTTTTATAACTTAAAGGCCCCCTTAGCCCCCAGTGGGGGAATGGTCTGGCGGAGTAGGAGGGTGTGAGGGATTGAATTTGTGTGAGTGACGGGAGGTAATAGGGGATGGAACTGTTCCCATTTTTGAGAAGAGAGGACTTTGAATTTTCTTGACAAAATGCCTCTGAAAACTCGCGTTTTTTCAATCAAACTTTTCCGAGTGCGCAAAAACGCGAAAATAGGGCTTTTTAGGTTGTTTTGAGTTAATTTGCTGATAGTCAGATGGTTATGCGGATTTTGGACAAAAATATCCGTTTTTGAGGGCGTTTTAGGCCTCGTTATGTTGCAACGGAGGCTCCGTTAGACGCTAACGGAGCCACTTTTGGGCTTCAACGGAGCCTCCGTTGCACTCCAAAACAGCCTAAAACGGACTGCAAAAGTGGCACTTTTGAATGCTAAGGAACGTTAAAACGGGCAAAAACGACGTTTTTCGGTGTTTCGGCGGACGAGAAATTTTGAAGAAAATCGGCCCGATTTTTTTGCAACGGAGCCACTTTTGGAATTTTGAATTACGAATTTTGAGTTTTGAATTAGGATTTTGAGAGTGAAAAATGGGCGGAAATGAGTAACGGGACCATAATTTAACAGAAGTTGACACAAAACAAAATGTAAAGAATTTTCAAGAAATCGCCCCAGTGAGGACTATTTTTAGAGGTGAGAGAATAGTAACTTCATCTTTTCTTTGTACCTTTGTAAGATAGGATGAAATATGTAGACGTGATATTGCCGTTGCCCCTCGATGGGCTGTTCACCTACTCCGTGCCGGAACGGCTGCGGGAGCAGGTGAGGTTCGGCGTGCGCGTAACCGTGCCGTTGGGCAAGTCGAAGCAGTACACCGCCCTCGTTGTAAAGGCGCACGATGACAAACCGACGTTCGTGGTGAAGGACATACTCGCCGTGCAAGACAGCGAGTCCGTACTCCTTGACGAGCAGATGAGGCTGTGGCGATGGATAGCCGAATATTATATGTCGCCCCTCGGCGACATATTCAAGGCCGCGCTGCCTTCGGGACTGAAGAACGAGGAGGGCTATCGGCCGAAGACCGAACTGTGCGTGCGTCTGACGGAAGCCTACCGCCACGAGCAGGGCCTGCACGTGGCTATGACGATGCTCGGCAGGGCGCAGAAACAGCAGAAAGCCTTTGCCGACTATCTCGCACTGTCGCATTGGGACAGCCTGCAAGGGGCTGCGCCACGAGAGCAGATAGTGGAGATTACGCGCGAGGAACTGATGAACGCGTCTCACTGCACGCTCGCCGTGGTGAAAGCACTCGTAGACCGCAAACTCTTGGAGACCTATCAGCGCGAGGTGGGACGCCTGAACCGTGGCGGAGAACCCCATCCTGAGCGTATAAAACCGTTGGGCGAGGCGCAGGGCAGGGCATACGACGAAGTGCTGAGGCAGTTTGAGAGCAAGAATGTGGTGCTGCTTCACGGCGTTACGTCGAGCGGTAAGACCGAGATCTACATCCGGCTGATACAGAAGACGATAGACGAAGGGCGGCAGGTGCTCTATCTGTTGCCCGAGATAGCCCTCACCGTGCAGATTACCGAGCGCCTGCAACGCGTGTTCGGCAACCGCTTAGGCATATATCACTCCAAATACAGCGATGCCGAACGGGTGGAGATTTGGCAGAAACAACTGTCGGACACGCCCTACGACGTGGTGCTCGGCGCGCGCTCGGCATCGCTCCTGCCTTTCCGCAATTTGGGTCTGGTGATAATAGACGAGGAACACGAAAGCTCGTTCAAGCAGCAGGACCCCGCCCCCCGCTATCATGCCCGGTCGGCGGCGATAGTGCTCGCGTCGATGTACGGAGCCAAGACGCTGCTCGGAACAGCCACCCCGTCGGCCGAGAGCTACTACAACGCAGTGACGGGAAAGTACGGGCTGGTGCGCCTGACGCAACGGTATGGCGACATGGAGTTGCCCGAAATCAGGGTGGTGGACACGAAAGACCTTCAGCGCCGCAAGATGATGACGGGGCCGTTCTCGCCCGTGCTGCTCACGGAAATGAAGAGTGCGCTGGAGCGTGGCGAGCAGGTGATACTGTTTCAGAACCGCCGCGGATTCGCTCCGATGGTGGAGTGCAAAGTGTGCGGATGGGTGCCGAAGTGCGAAAACTGCGATGTGTCGCTCACGCTGCATAAGAACACCAACCAACTGACGTGCCATTACTGCGGCTACACATACACCATTCCGCAGTCGTGTCCCAACTGTGAGAATCCCGATCTGCGCAGTCGCGGCTTCGGAACGGAAAAGGTTGAGGACCTGATAGCGGAACTTCTGCCCGAAGCCCGCATAGCGAGGATGGACCTTGACACCACCCGCACGCGGTCGGCATACGAGCGGATAATCGGCGATTTCGCATCGGGCAAGACCAATCTGCTCATCGGTACGCAGATGATAAGCAAGGGATTGGACTTCGACAGGGTGTCGGTGGTGGGAATACTGAGTGCCGACAGTATGCTGAACTATCCCGACTTCCGCGCCTACGAGCAGGCATTCACGATGATGTCGCAGGTGAGCGGACGTGCCGGACGCAAGGGAAAGCGCGGGCTGGTGATATTGCAGACAAAGAGTGCGGAGCTGCCCGTGATTGGTCAGGTGGTGAGGAACGACTGCGAGGGATTCTATAAAGACTTGTTGGAGGAACGCCGCGACTTCCGTTATCCGCCGTTCTTCCACCTTATATATATATATATGAAGCATCGCGACGACCGTGTGGTGAATACCGCGGCTATAGAAATGGGCAGCCGGCTGCGCTATTTCTTCGGCGAGCGGGTGCTCGGTCCTGACAAGCCTGCTGTGGCCCGGGTGAAGCAGATGAACATAAGAAAGATTGTGCTGAAATTAGAAAACGGTCTGGACAGAAAAAAAACGCGCGAATGCCTGCGCCAAGTTCAAAAAGAACTGTTACAGGATTCGCGCTATGGGGCCTTGCAGGTCTATTATGATGTGGACCCGCTGTAAAAAGAGTGAAGAGTGAAGAATGAAGAGTGAAGAATCCAATAGCTAAATAGTAATGTCTGAACTCCTGAACTTCTGTCTCCTGTCTTCACTCTATTCCACCTTAATGAGCCTTATTGCAGCTCCACCGCTCGGGGCGAGATGCAGTTTTATTACACTGTCGGCCGTTACCTCTTCCATCCTTATCGACAGCGGATATGGATTCGTGCGGTAGTCGGCGCCGGGGCCGTCCTCGTATATCGTCATCTTATATTTCTCTCCCTTGTCGAGGAAGTCCAGTGCGACGGTAAGGTCGCGTGCGCTCTCATCGGTCACGCTGCCAATGAACCAGTTGTCGGCTCCGCGCTCCTTGCGGGCTATGGTGACGTATCTGCCAATCTCGGCATTGGGCACCAGAGTAGTCTCCCAGTCAGTAGGACACGACTCGATGAACGTCAGTGCCGGATGGTTCTCATAGTTCTCTATCATGTCGGCAGCCATCTGCAGCGGCGAGTATATCACCACGTACTCGGCAAGCTGCTTCGCTATGGTAGTCTGCGGATGAGTTCCGGGTACAGCCTTGTTCTTGAAGTTGAAGATGCCGGGCGTGAAATCCATCGGGCCGGCCAGTCCGCGGGTGAATGGCAGGATGCAGATGTGATATGGAGGATTGCCTCCGTCTGCACTCCAGGCATTGTATTCCTGACCGCGCATACCCTCGCCTGCCATCATGTTGGGATAGGTGCGGCGCAGTCCGGAAGGCATTGCAGGCTCGTGGTTCACCACCATGATGTGGTGCTTGGCAGCCGTCTCGAGCACCTTGCGGTAGTGGCGCACGCCGTATTGCGAGTGTTGCAGCTCCTTGCCGTCGAGCAAGATGTTGACATAGCCAGTCTTTATGCAGTTTATGCCCATGCTCTCGTAGAGCGAGAACGCTTTCTCGAGCTGGTTCTCGTAGTTCTTTGCCGCTCCGCCCGTCTCGTTGTGGGCTATGAGCGAGACCCCTTTGGAGAGCGCGTATTTCTGTAGTCCGTCGAAATCGTAGTCGGGATAAGGCTTGCAGAAGTCGAACTTGTCGCCGTACTTCGTCCAGTCGCCGTCCCATCCGTAGTTCCATCCCTCCACCAGTACGCCGCTGAATCCATGCCGTGCGGCGAAGTCGATGTAGCGTTTGGTGTTCTCTGTGGTGGCTCCGTGCTTCGGTCCCTGCTCCCATGTGTAGTCCTTCATGTGCATACCCCACCATATTCCGACGTATCTTCCGGGCTTAATCCATGACGTATCGCCCAATTTGTTAGGCTCGTTCAGGTTCAGTATCAGGCGCGATGTGATAAGTCCGCCGGGTTTGTCGGCTACGACAATCGTGCGCCACGGACTTACGAAGGGCGCAGAAGCATACACCTTGACGCCCGATTGCCACGGCGTGAGGGCTGCTGTGAGCGTCACGGCGCAGTTTCCGTTCTTTGTTTTTCGTCCTTCGTTCTTCCCTTTTGGCGTGAGGTTCAGGCTCGCATAGTCGGTGAGGTTGGCCTCATGTATGAACATATACAGGCTGTCGTTCACCTCGAATGTCATCGGAGTGGAGACCGTATCCTTCTTGCTCACCTGCTCTTTGGTATATACAGCCTCGTAATACACCGTTCCGTTCGTTGGCTGCGACCATGCCTCGGCATCAGTCGGCAATGCGAACTCAGTCAGTTCGTCCATGATTTTGAACGCCTTCAGGTTCGGCTGCTTCGGAAATTCATATCTGAAACCGATGCCGTCGTTGAACACGCGGAATACGATATTCATCAGACGCTTGCTGCCTTTGGCCTCCTGCAGGAATAGTTTCAGCTCGTTATAGTTGTTGCGCACAACCCTTTCCTCGCCCCAGGGTTGCTCCCACGTCTCGTCGAAGCTGCCTCGTGTGGTCTTCAGCAACTTGAACCCGTCGCAGAAGGAACCGCTGTCGAGCGTGAACCCAAGTGCCGAATTGCATATAATGGTCTCGTTTCCGCGCTTCAGAGAATAGCACGGCTTACCTCCTTTTACGCCTGCGGTGAGGGTGAGCCGCCCGTCGGGCGACTGCACCGTGTCCGCTGCTGCGCTGGCAGATAACGGCAATAGCGTCATCAGCGCAAAGAGAAAGTATAATGAAAAAGTTCTTCGGTTATTCATAATCGTTTTATTTGTCAGTATGATAGTTATAGTCCTTTCATCAGTTCCTCTGCCTTTTCAGGCATTAGAGCGTTGAAATAGGTGTAGCACTGCTCCAGAGTCTTGGTCTTGGCATTGTCCTTTGCGTATTTCACGCGCAACTGATACCATTTGTATATCAGCTCCAGATGGCTCTTCTTGTAGCTCACGCCCGTGAAGTCCTGCAATGTCTCAAGACACTGATAGCCGTATTCTTCAGTAGGCTCGATGGTCGTTCCCTCGCCGTAGTCGTTCCATGTGCTTATCTGTAGCCATTCCAGTCCCGCGCTCTTTGCCGCGTTCAACTGCCTTTTCAGCAATTCGCCGTTCTCCCGGTCGTATGTTGTGTAGCCTTCACCCTGTCCGAACTGTTTGTAGACATCCCAAAAACCGGGCATCGCGCCACCTATATACATATCGTAATTCTTGGCAATGCTGTAGTCGGGTGAGGGATTTACCCACAGGAACTCGCCTGCGCAGTTCTTGTTCTGTGCGTTGTTGGCAGCTCCGGAGCAGCCGTTCAGAGCCACGAACACAGGTTTGGCGGTCTGTCCCTGAAATATGAATGTCCAGTCGGCAGGGTTCTTAACCTGTTGCGGGCCGAAGTACATGAACAGCGGTTTGCCGTCAATCTTCGTGTAACAGTTCTTGTTGAAGTAGTTGCTTTGCAGATAAAGCAGGTCCTGTCGGGCCTGATTGGCTCTGTTATCCGCCGCCACATTGCTCAATGTCGCATCCTCATAAACTATCGTGAACTTCAGTTTCGCCTTATCGATGGCTTTTAATAAAGCCTTCGTGTGGTTGTCGTTGGCCTCATAGTCGTTTACGCCCTTCATTGAACCATACCAGTCAACCATCACGCCGTCAATGCCGGAATACTTCATCAGCAGGCACTGATAGTCGAGAATGGCGGCATCATCAGATGCGTATGCGCCCGTCATAGGATGATAGTGTGACGCGAAATTGCTGCGGTCGCTCTTCAAAGGGTTGGCACTCATCGTCCAGTGGTTCCACACGCCCGAGCTTTCGGGAGCCACAAACCACGGCATATAGTGTGCATAGACTTTCATCTTGTTGGTCTTGGTGACATTCTTTGGAGTAACATCTGTTACCGGTGGAGTAGGGTCGGGGTTGCCGCCGCCACCGCCTGCGCCTCCTCCTTCATCGTCGTCTCCGCCTCCGCAGCCCGCCATTATCAAGGACGTGCAGAACAATGCCGCATATAAAGAAATCTTTTTCATATCTGTATATAAATCATTAGTAGTCAGAAAAAGGAGCCTGTATCTTAGAGTCCGCTTACGAAGTCTAAGATGCAAGCTCCTATTCTTCTCATTGTTAAACTATAAAACGGTGCTTACCATTCAGTCGTATAAATTCCATCGGCTTATCTGTAGCCGTCGTTCTGAACCAAACGCGGGTTCTTCTCCATTTCCACTGCCGGGATAGCAAACAGCTCCCAGTGCTTGTCAGTGTCGGCAACGTTGGCAGCTCCGTTGAAGTCATCGCTCATTGTTGCAGGCCACGGCGTTCCGTCGAAGCCCTTGTTGCCGAATGTTCCGAAACGGATACTTACCGTACGGCGCAGTCCTTCCATGCAGAACTCATGCAGCCACTCTGTCTCAAGAGCCTTGTCATCGAGAACATTCAGTCCGGTCAGGCCTGCGCGGTTGCGTATCTGGTTAAGATAGCCGAGAGCAGCCATAGAGTTTCCGAGACGGTAGTTAGCCTCTGCCTGCATCATCAGCACCTCAGCGTAGCGTATCAGCACCCAGTCGTTGTCGCGTTCCCACTGGTCTGTGGCCTGAACCTCGTACTTGTTGAGACGTGCTCCCTCGTTCTGAAGAGCGTTGTGATATGTAACGATATCTTCTGTGTAGTTCAGTGGCTCGCCGTTGTCCATCATAACGTCAGAACCGTCCTTCGCACTCTTCTGCTGACCGATGAGCAGTGTCTTGTCGCGGCGCACGTCGCCTTCCTCGTATGACGACCAGATGCCCGGCTGCGCGCAGATGCCATTACCCGACCACTGCCATACGCCGTTCGGATCGAAGGCATATTTCTGATTGTAATGGTATGACATTGACGCAAGGTAGTTGCCCACCGTACCCTTTGAGTGGTCGTATGGGATGGCGAGAATAATCTCGGGCGATGTCTCGTTCTTTGTCGCGAAACTTGCAGAGTAGTCGCCTGTCAGCGAATAGCCCTTGATGCGGTCGCAGGCGTCAAGACATTCCTGATACATCTCCTTGCCTGTATATACCTTTGCGTTCAGATACATACGTGCCAACAGTGCGTTCGCCACACCCTGGTCGATGATGCCGTAGCCCTTTGCGGGCAGGTCGGGCAACACGTCGTTCAGTTCGCTTACGATGAAATCGAATACCTCCTTGCGGCTCTTTGTAGAGAGCTGTTCGTTCTCTTCTTCCTCATTGGCATACTCAAACTTTGTGTTGATGGGTACGTTTCCGAACTGGTCAACCAACTGTGTATAATAGTATGCGCGCAGTCCGCGTAGCTGTGCCTTGACTTTTCTTAGAGCCTCTTCCGACAGTCCGCTGTTCTCCACCTGATAGATAGTGGCGTTGGTTTTCGATACACCGGTGAACGCGTAGCGCCACAATGCAGTCATACCATCGTTTTGCGGCGTCCACTTATGATACTGCCACTGCTGGTAACGGCCTCCGTCATACCAGTCTGTGCCTCGTGTAGGGATGCAGGCCTCGTCGCTGGAGCACTCCAGAAGGAAGAACACATACTCACAGGTAGGATAGCAGTTCACGCCGTTTCCCTCGTCAGTGCCGGAGCCGTATCCGCGCAGTGTGGAATACGCTCCGCCTACTATTGTTGCGATTTCCTCATCCGTCTTGCCATACTCGTTTGTCGGTATGTCGCTGTACAGGGTCTCGCCGAGGTCTGTACAGCCTGTCAGTGCGAGCGTTCCGCATAGAAGTGAGGACAATATAAATTTCTTGTTCATAATATTCTGTTATTATTAATTGTTCATTTTTACCTTACGACCTCATTTTTAGAATGAAAGATTCAGACCGAGTGAGAATGTGCGCGGACGCGGAGAGTAAGTGGCTCCGTTTCCGGTGTCATTATCAGATATCATACGGTCGATGCCGGGACCCTGCAGTACGTTGTCAGGGATGTAAACCTCAGGATCTGTTCCGTCGTAGCCTGTGATGCAGAAGAGATTCTCGGCTGTGAAGTAAACGCGAATCTTCTCGAAACCGAACTTCTTGGTCTTAGGAATGGTGTATCCCAAAGTGATGTTTTGCAGACGGAAGAAGTCGCCGCGCTCGATAAAGTAATCGGAATAAACCAGTCCTCCCTTGATGCCGGAACCCACGAAGTCGTCGAGAGTGTTCTGTGAAGGCAGACGTGTGGCGTCGAAGAGTTGCATACGTGTTGCGTTGAGCACCTTCTGTCCGAACATTCCGTAACCCGAGATATTGAGATCGAAGTCCTTGTATGTGGCGTTGATAGCCAGACCGAGGTTCCACTTAGGCTGTGCGCTGCCGAGATAGTGCTCCACTACGTTGCCCTCGTCGTCGGTATCGAGGATATAGTTTCCGTTTTCGTCGATGCCTGTGCAGTGAGGACCGAAGAACGAGCCTGCGGGATAGCCTTCACGCACATACTGTGAGTATATGCCGGACAAGCCGCGGATGTTGTGCAGAGAGCCTGCCTGAACACCTTTGTCGGACAACTGGTAGATGCCGCTGTTCAGTTTTGTAATCTCCTGATGGTTGTATGCAAGCGACATATTAGCGTCGAGAGTGAAGTCCTTGCTGCGTACGATATTGTAGCCGAGTGTGAACTCAATACCCTTGTTCACCATATCACCCGCATTGGCAAGCATAGTACCTACGATGTAAGGTGGCTGCGGAACAGGATAAGTCCAGAGAAGGTCAGTTGTCTTCTTGTAGTAGAGTTCCAAAGTACCGCGCAGTTTTTGGATAAGACCGAAGTCTATACCAACGTTCCACTGCTGTGTGCTCTCCCATTTCAGGTCAGGATTCACGTTACGTGTCTGTACGTAAGAGTTCTTCCACTCTGTTCCGTCGAAGTAGGCTGCGCCCGATGGGCTGAGAACTGCGAGTGAGTTGTATGCAGCGATACCGCTTTGGTTACCCGTTACACCGAATCCAGCACGCAGTTTCAGATTGTCGAGCCAACTGATATCCTTAAGGAAAGCCTCGTCGCTTGCGCGCCATGCTAAAGATACAGATGGGAAAGTACCCCATTTGTTGTTGTCGCCGAACACAGATGAGCCGTCGTGGCGCAGAGTCGCGGTAAGCATATATCTTCCGAGGAAATTGTAGTTCACACGGCCGAAGAACGAAATCAACTTTTGGCTGTTCTTGTAAGAGTAGACGTCACCGAGCTGTGCATTTGTTCCTGCACCGAGATTGTTGTATCCGAAGAAGTCGGTTGTGAATCCGCTGCGTGTTGCGCCGAATCCCTCTGCCGTCGTGTCAAGGTATGAGTAACCTGCCATTACGTTGATGTGGTGTGCCTCTGCGAACTTCTTGTCGTATGTGAGATAAGTCTCCAACTGGCGGTTGGTGTACTCACCGAAAGTGCGCTGTCCCCATCCTTTCAGCGATGCGCCCTCCATCTGTGCTGTGGTAGGCTTGTAGATACCGCCGTAGGTCTCGTTATATTCGTATGATGTGTTCACTACACCCTTCAGGCCGTCGATGATATCGAGTTCAGCCTTCAGGTAGCCGAGGAAGCGGTGACGCTTGCGGTCTTCCGTTCTGTTGTTGTTTATCTCCACCGGGTTCTCGGTGTTTGTACCTCCGAGCTGTGCGTACGAGCCGTCAGGGTTATATACCGGGAATGTCGGGTTGAGGTTGATCATGCGCTCGAAGATGCGGGTATCTACTGGATGCCAACTGTCGAAGTTTGCGTTGATGCCCTCGTCAAGGCGCAGTCTGCCGTTCAGACCGGTCTGATAAGCTGACAAACTACCTGCGAGGCGGTTCATGTTGTTGCGCTCCACAACACCCTGAGTGTTCTGATAAGTGAAAGAGGCGCGATAGCCGTTGGTCTTCTTCGTGTTGCTGAACGCGATGTTGTGAGAGTGAGACACCGCTGTGCGCAGCAGTTCGTCCTGCCAATCGGTGTTTGCACCATAGTCCTGAGCGTTGCCGATGTTGTTTTCGCGCACGTATCCGCGCCACTGGTCGGCAGAAAGGATGTCGAGCTTGTTGGCCACCTTTGCTATAGCCACGTAGCCGTTGTATTCGATAGTCTTTGCCTCAACATCCGAAGCCTGGCGGTTTGTCGTCACGATGATGACACCGTTGGCACCGCGCGAACCGTAGATGGCTGCAGCAGAAGCATCCTTCAATACGTCGATGCTCACGATTTCGTTGGGCTGTACGGAGTTGAAGTCAACGCCTGCGATACCGTCAACGACCACGAGCGGACCGTTGCTTGCCGAGAGTGACGTACCGCCACGCAGGCGGAGCGATGCTCCGTTCTCAGGAGAACCTGATGCTTGAACTACAGACAGACCGGCAATCTTACCCTGAAGGAGCTGCTCTGTGGATGTGATGACACCCTTCTTCATGTCCTTTGCGTTCACAGTGGCGATGGCGCCGGTGAGGTCCGACTTGCGCATTGTTCCGTAACCAACGCCAACGACTACAGCCTCGTCGAGTGTCTTGGCGTCTTCCTGCAGCACTATTCTCATGCCGTTGCCGGCCTTCACCGTCTGGGTGAGATAGCCTACGTATGATATCTCCAACTGTGCGCCCTGCTTGCACTGCAACTCGAAGTTGCCGTCCATGTCAGTGATGGCACCCTGAGCCTCGCCGGCCACCTTTACCGTAGCACCGATAAGCGGTTCGTGTGTGGCGTCAGTAACGGTTCCGCTCGCCGTTATGTTCTGTGCTGATACGCCCTGACATAACATTGTGAGGGCAGTCAGCAATGAAAATATGTATTTTTTCATACTTTTGCTTTATTATTAGGTTTATGTTATTCGTCAACCTCTGTCAGCGGGAGGTCTTCTTCTACCACCACTGCGTCTTTGGCGTTCTTTATTGTTACGTGGATTGTTGTGGCTGTGGTGCCCGACAACTCCTTGAACAGGTTGGCATAGCCCTGACGCTTGTCGCGGTTTCCTGTCATGGTGCCGCCGAAGGTCTTGCCGCCGGCTGTGATTGTCCACTGCAAATCGCCGTCGGTACGGCCGTTATACTGGCGTATCAATGTGAGGATGTCGTACTTGCTGAACTTGCTCGGGAAGTAAGAGAACGCCGGATCCGGATATGCCTCTGCCGTGCCAGCCTTGAATTCAAGGTCGAATACTGAAGCCGACCAGTCCTCAAGCACCAGTCCGAACTTGATGCTCTGGGCTACGAACGAGCCGAAGAAGTCGGGGTTGGGGGCAGGATTGCCGTCCGCGCCTATCATACCGCCGTCGGTCAGAATATACGGACCGTATGTTCCGTCAGTGCCTGCTGGTCCCTCGTCGGCGTTGACAGGGTTGTATGAGAAGTAACGCTGCGGAGTCTCGATATCCCATTTCCACACACCGTTGCCGCAGTCGCGCAGGCTCGCCTTGTCGAGACAGCCCGGACGCCATACGTTCCACTGCTGGTTGATGTTCTTTCCGGGCGGGTCAACGAAGTCATATTCTATCTCGTTGTCATCCATATCGGTATAGATACCGCTCACACCTGCGTGCGTTCCCACCTTGATGCCTGCCGCGCCAATCTCGTTGAGCGTTCTTCCGCCCACCTTTACGAGGTCGCCGTTAAACAGTATTGAGAGCGGCTTGTCCATTGTCCACTTGTCGGTGTAGCCGCCATACTGGCTGTTTGCCCCGGAGCCTGAGAACGCCTGCATATCCTTGCCCGACTTCTTGAAGTCTGATACCTCATCGCGTGTGTGGTTGATACAGAACACACCGCTCTGCTGGGTGTTGCCTTTCACTTTCAGACGTGACCAATAGCCAGCCTCGCCCCAACCGCTCTCAGCGTCGAGCATATAGGCGCGCAGTTCTTCCTTTGTGGCGAAACGCGTCTGGTTCTGGAAGAAATAGTCCACCGGGACGATAGTCATAGAATATCTGTAATCGCCCAAATACGTGAGCTTCGCGAAATCTGACGAACTGTCAAAGTTGCCAGCGTCGGGCTCTGTAGGCTGCCAGCACCATAGATAAAGGTCCACACCGTCCTGAAACCCCGTCTCTGCCAAGTCGAAATAGATAGTAACCTTGTCTGTCGGAGTGAATACGGCAGGCACTGTATAATATTTAGGTGTGCCGAGCTCTTCCTGTGCGAATGATAACATTGATACGAGGAGCATCAAAGAAACTAAAATACTTTTTTTCATAATCCAAATCCTCCTTCTTTACTCTGTTGGTTCTGTCGGTTCATTGCTGACCTTTATTAAGTCATACTCATAGCTTACGAAAGCAATGCCCTTGGCCTTGCGTGTCAGCTTGAATTTCAGGTGGGATGTGCCGCCTGTCGGTACGCCCGTGACGGTGAGGAACAGGTTGTCGTTCATGATAATCTGTGCCGCCGTCCCGTCTGAGCTGACGAAATCGTTTGCCATGCGCCATGTCCCTGATGCAGGGATGAAGGCCGGTGCGCTGCCCGATACCGTGTAGGTTCCGTCCTCGTTGAGGCTGAGTCCTAACGTGGCGAAGTCGAACTTTCCGGTCAGGTCCATGGTCTTGGCGTTGCTCTCGTCAATCTGTGTGATTGAACTCAACTGCCATTGCCCGGCGATTTTCTCTCCTAATGTGATAGGAGGAACATACGAACCGTCTTCTGTGTCGTCGCAGGCGGTGAAGCAGAACGATGTCGCCACGGCCGCAAACAACAGCATTAGAAACTTAGAAGTTTTTCTCATAGTTCTTTCTTTTTGTTAAGTTAGACATTATTATTATTATTATAGGTTTCTTGTTATGCCGGTAGGAGGAATGACACCGGCAGGTGTCTTTATTCGGTTACAAAATTATCAATGTTGGGGCGAAAGAGCAAAGAATACTCCAAATGTATAACGAATATTTGGGTTGTAAAAATATAACTTCTTTGTAGTCAGTGTGTTACGTTTTTCAGACGGACTTATTTGTATTACTCGAATATTTACAATTTGTTGGCAAATAAACAGGTTGTGGGTGGAAATCCCCAGCCAATATTCTTCCGAAGAACCATCTTTGTTGCGCATTTACATTGAAAATCCGCAATGCGGGCAGTAAGCAGAATTGATATGATAGAACGCAAATTAAAGATTGGCGGGGAGTTGGAGGATGGTATATTCCTTTTTGGAGCACGACAGACCGGGAAAGGTACATTTCTAAGAGAGAAAAATCAAAAATCTTTACATTTGAAAAACGATTCTCTCACGCTAACGAATGTTAAATATAGGTCTCGTTACTCATTTTCGTCCATTTTTCACTCTCAAAAATCCCAATTCAAAACTCAAAATTCGTAACTCAAAATTTCAAAACGGCCTCCGTTGGAAAAAAATCGGGCCGATTTTTGTAAAATTTTGCCGTCCGGGAAAATGAGGGAAAATGTCTTTCCCTAGAAAAAGTTGACTCGCAAAGTCAATAGTTATGTGGAAATACAA
>ERZ809407.39-NODE-39-length-126453-cov-18.810495_pt1 | contig 126453 bp, 100 predicted proteins | sample MGYA00520792_ERZ809407 | MGnify/ENA primary metagenome ERZ809407 (study PRJEB31576, sample SAMEA3212665) | Homo sapiens | biome: human-gut; feature: human gut; material: fecal | place: Sweden | collected 2012 ...
GGCATTGCGGATAGGGGGGTGATGAGCCTTTGAGTTTTAGCGGACAGCAATAATTTTCTAAAGAGCATCTTTGAGCCGTTGGCCGACCGTCTCGCTCTCATGGATTTGTCGGGGCATGGATTGATGACGCTTGGCGTGGTATTCCTTTCTTTTGGCGTTATCGGATTGTGCTATCTTGTAGATAATGTTAAGAATGTTATGAAGTTTAAGGTTATGAGGTGATATGTGTTTTGTTGCTTCACCTTATACCTGAAACCTAAAAAATGACAATATGGCATTAAGAAAATTAGGGAGATAAAAGGCATTCGTCTTTTATCTCCCTTTATTTTTCTTTTTATCTCCCATTAACTCCTTTTTACTCCTCAAATAAGATTCCCTCCTCGTCAATACTCTCTTTCTCTTTTGGTTTCGGCGGATTCTTCAGATTGCCTTTCTCGTCGAACATCCCGTATGTCGTCCGCAGCACGATGAATTCCGTGCGGCGGTTCATTTGGTTGCAAATGTCCTGCTTCTCCGCATCGAGCTTCTTTATGTATTCTTCCGTGAGCACATCGTTTTCCTTCAGCCACGGGTATTTCTCTGTGATTTTCTTCCTTATTGTCTTTGGTTTCTCCTTGCCATAGCCCACGGGCGACAGACGGTCGGAGGCGATGCCATGAGCCACGAGATAGTTCACTACCGATTCCGCACGGCGTTGCGACAGGCGCTTGTTGTACTCCGCAGAGCCTTTGAAGTCGCAGTGTGCGCTCAGTTCTATCGTTACGTTGGGGTTCTCGTTGAGCAGCTTCACGAGGTCGTCGAGAGCCTTTTCAGACTCGGGGCGGAGCGTCGCCTTGTCGTAGTCGTAGAAAATGTTGTCTATCATTACCGGGACACGGATTGAAGCCAGCGGGAACTGTATCACGTACTCCTCCGATGCCTCAGCCATGCCCGGTTTTATTTCCTCCTTGTGGTTCAGATAGCCTTTGCACGTGGCGAGCATTACATAGCTCACGCCCGGCTTCACAACCTGCTCGAACGAGCCGTTACCCTTTACCGACAGCTTCAGATTTGTGCCGTCGTCGCCCACCATATACACCTGAGCGGCAGGCAGCTCGTAGCCTTCCATCTCGTAGACCCAACCCTTCACCGTCTGCACAATTTCGGGCAGTTCGAAGCTATAAATGTGGTCCCACCCCTTGCCGTCGCCACGGTTGGATGAGAAGAATCCGCGGTTGTGCGCTCCCTCGAACGTCATGCCGAAGTCATCGCCCTGTGAGTTGAGCGGAAAGCCCGGGTGCTCAATGTGGAAACGCCGGTCTTTGCCCACCTTCGCGATGAAGATGTCGAGTCCTCCGAGTCCACCGTGTCCGTTGCTCGAGAAGTAGAGGTCGCCGTTAGGACGGAAAGTGGGGAACATCTCATCGCCCGCCGTGTTGACTGGCTCGCCCAAATTCTCCACACCGCCAATGCTTCCTCCGCTCATCCTTACGCGCCAAATGTCCAATCCGCCTTTCCCCCCCGGCATATCGCTCACGAAATAGAGCCAGTTGCCGTCGGGCGAGAGAGCCGGATGGGCGAAGCTCGAGAGCGTGTCGCGCGAGAGTTCGAGTTTTGTGGCTTTGCCCCATGCCGCATCCGAGCGGTTGCTCACGGCTATTGTGGCATATCGGGGGTAGCTTGGATCGGTGAGGCATTGCGTGATATACATCTCACGTCCGTCGACGGATAGTGCGGGAGTACCCTCGTCAGCCTCCGTGTTCAGTCCCGTCTCTATGGCTTCGGGTTTGCTCCATTTTCCTTTGTCGTCCTTTTCCGACATGAATATGTCGCCCGGCTTGGTGCCTGTGATGCCGCTAAGGTCATCGCCCTGCGCCTCGTTGCGTGTCGATGTGAAGTAGAGTTTGTCGTATTCGTCGCCTGCGAGTACGGGCGAGAAGTCGGAGCGTCGTGAGTTGAACACATCCATCTTCCTTACGATATATCTCGACCCCGTCTCTTTCAGTTGCGGAGCTTGCTCGGCAGCAGCCAGTCCCTCACGTGCCGCGGCGTTGTCGGGCATGGAGTCGATGGCGATAGCATATTCTTTGGCAGCCTCGCGGTAGCTGCCCGTCTTCATCAGGTTCTGCGCCAGCATCAGGTGGGTGTTGCCGTTGTCCTGCTTGTAGCGTATCACGTTTCGGCAGGCGGCTATAGTCCGTTGCGCCTCGTTTATCTTGTCGTAGCATAACGCCATCTTCGCCGCCCTCTGTCCTCGCTTGTCGCGTTCCTTCGGCGGAGTCTTTCTATATGCCTGTCTGAACTCCTGTGCGGCCTCGTAATACTCACCTATGGCGAGAGCCTTCTCGCCCCTTTTCAGGTTCTTCTCAGCTCCGCACGCCATGAGCATTACGCCACACATTATTAATATATATATATGAATTTTCTTTAGCATCGCAAAAACGTTTTTATAATATGATAGTATGGGGCATGAATGATGCCCGTTATTAGGATAAACGTTGTTTTTGCCGAAATATTGTAAATGGAGTAAGGTTGCTTGCCTCACTCCTCTATAATCCTTTTGTCAAAATCCCTTGCACCTCCCTTCATTCCGAAGAGCTTGCATCGTATCTGTTAGTTAGTGCTTATCCGTTTATTAAGATTCAGTTTCCTTATTTATTGGCTGCCTGAATGTGCATCCCTCCTTCCATCGGCTGCATCCGTAGGCGGTCTTACCTTTTATTATGGTACCCTTGCCGCATACAGGACAGGGCTTGCCTACGAGGTCGTCGGCTTGTGGGGGGGCTTGTTTCTGAGTGTCGGACGATGGCGTTACCGATGGCTTTGCCTTCGGAGAGTCTTTCTTTGCCGGTGCTTTCTTGCGCTTGGCACTCGATTTCTTTGTAGCTTTCTTGTTCAAATCCTCCTCTGTCGTAATCGTCACGTGGCGGTTGCTTGAGTCGGCCAACACTTGATTTACAATCTCTGTGATTTGCGCTTTCAGCTCCTCGATGAACGTAGAGGCGTCATATTGCTTGCGTTCGATGTCGCGCAGTTTCTTCTCCCATATACCCGTTAACTCACAACTCGTGAGCAACTTTTCGTGAATGGTGTCGATTAGCTCTATGCCCGTGGCCGTGGCAAGCAGGTTGTTGCGCTCGCGCCGGATGTAACGGCGCTTGAAGAGCGTTTCTATAATGTTCGCACGCGATGACGGCCTGCCTATTCCGTTCTCCTTGAGAGCCGCGCGCAGCTCCTCGTCCTCCACGAATTTGCCAGCCGTCTCCATTGCCCGGAGCAGCGTAGCCTCGGTGTAATATTTCGGCGGGGTGGTCCATTTCTCGGTGAGCGTAGGCGTGTGGTCGCCGCTTTCGCCCTTTACGAATGTCGGAAGGGTGCGCTCCTCGGCCTCCTTCTTGTTGTTGCCTTCGTCCTCATCTTTCTTTTGGATGTCGTCGCTTTCCGCCTTGCTGTCCTTCGCATACACCACGCGCCATCCCGGCTCTAATATCTCCTTGCCCGTAACCTTGAACTCCACGTCCTCCACGCTGCCCATGACGGTGGTCGTAGAGAATTTGCAATCGGGATAGAACACGGCGATGAAACGTAGGGCTATGAGGTTGAACACGTTGCGTTCCATGTCGCTCAGTCCCATTGGCGGCACACCTGTGGGGATGATGGCGTGGTGGTCGGTAACTTTTGAGGTATCGAATACCTTCTTGGTCTTCTTCAGCGGCTTGCCCCCGATGGCTGAAACGAGTTGTGCATATACCTTTACGCCGCCGAACGATGTCTTGAACAGACCGTTGAGGATGTTCGGACACTTCGGGTAAATATCGTCGGAAAGGAACTGTGTGTCCACACGCGGATAGGTGGTGTATTTCTTTTCGTAAAGGCTCTGAATGAGGTTAAGGGTCGTTTCGGCCGAGTAGCTGAACTTCTTGTTGCACTCCACCTGCAGCGAGGTGAGGTCGAAGAGGTGGGGCGGTGCCTCCGTACCCTTTTTCTTTTGCACGTCCGTTACCGTAAATGGCTTGCCGGCAATGGTTTCAAAGGCTTTTTCGCCTTCCTCCTTGCTTGTGAACTTACCCTTTGTGGCCGTGAATTGCGTGTCGCGATAGATTGTTGCGAGTACCCAGTAAGGCTCCGGCTTGAAGTTGTCTATTTCCTTTTGGCGGTTCACGATAAGCGCGAGGGTAGGGGTCTGCACCCTTCCGATGCTCAGCACTTGGCGGTTCTGCCCGTATTTCAGAGTGTATAGGCGTGTGGCGTTCATGCCGAGCAGCCAGTCGCCGATGGCTCTCGAGAGTCCTGCGAGATAAAGCGGCTGATAGTCGGCTTGGTCTTTCAACTTCTGAAAGCCCTCCCTTATCGCCTCGTCCGTCATCGACGAAATCCACAGACGCTTCACCGGGCATTTTGCCCCCGCCTTCTGCATCACCCATCGCTGTATCAGTTCTCCCTCCTGACCGGCGTCTCCGCAATTTACGATAGTGTCCGCATTCTTGAAAAGTTTTTCTATTATTGCGAATTGTTTATGTATGCCTTCGTCCTCAATCAGTTTTATGCCAAACCGCGGTGGAATCATCGGCAACGCACCGAGGCTCCATCGTTTCCAGTTGTCAGTGTAGTCGTTAGGTTCTTTCAGCGTACACAAGTGTCCGAATGTCCATGTAACCTGATAGCCGTTGCCCTCCATATAGCCGTTTTTCGACTCTTTGGCTCCTATTATCATGGCGATGTCTCGCGCTACACTTGGTTTTTCGGCAATGCAAACAATCATATTATCTTATTTTATTGCAAAGGTAGTGAATTAATTTATAATATCTTTTTATATTCCATTTTTTATAGTCTTAAAAAGTTTGTCAGCACTCTTAAAAGTTATATTTTTCTGACTCCTAAAAAGTAGATATTTTTTTCTGAAATCTTTACATTTGAAAATCGACTCTCTCGTGCTAACGAACGTTAAATATAGGTTCCGTTACAAATTTACTACCGTTTTTCGACCTCAAAAATCGCAATTCCAAACTCAAAATTCGTAACTCAAAATTGTAACGGAGGCACTTTTGGAAGAAAATCGGGTCGATTTTTGTCGAAAATTGAGGTCTCCAAAAACAGAGGAAAATGGCAAAATCGGGCGATTTAACGTTTGTTAGCTTTCAAAGGTGGCACTTTTAGAGGCCGTTTGTGGCACTTTTGGAGTGCAACGGAGCCTCCGTTAGAGCCCAAAAGTGCCTCCGTTAGAGTGCAAAAGTGCCTCCGTTGCAAAATAACGAGGCCAAAAACGGGTTCTAAAACGGCCAAAAACGCACAAAAAAGAGGTAAACCTCTGATTGTCAGAGGCTTACCTCGAAATTGCTTAAAATGCCCTATTTTCGCGTTTTTGAGAGCAAGGAAGAGCTCGTTTCAAAAAACGCGAGTTTTAGAGGGTATAATTGTAAAAAAACAACGATTTCCTTGCCGGAAAAACCTTGCATTCCCTAATCCCTACCTTTTTAGGCACCGAGACGAGAACGACTGATGCTTGGTTTTTTCACATGGAGAGTATAATCGCCAAACTTAAAACAGGGCGGCAATGACAGTTTTTTCATTGTTTTATCTGGTTTGTGATTGTGAGCGGAAGGCCTTGGGCGTGAGACCTGTGGCTTTGCGGAAGAGGGTGCTGAAGTAGTTTGGGTCGTCCATGCCACAGCGGTAGGCGATTTCGGAGACTGTAAGATTGGAGTCAAGCAGCAGACTTTTGGCTTGGCTTATTCTGAGTTGCAGGATATAGTCCTTTGTCGTCAGGCCTGTAATGGCTTTAAGTTTGCGATTGAGCTGGGCACGTCCGACGCACAGTTCTGATGCAATCTGATCGTAATCCAGCTTCCCTTTTTTCATATAATTATGTACGGTGGCCACAAACTTGTCGACGAATGCCTTGTCGCGCTGTTCGCGTTCGGTTAGAGGAGTTTCGTCTAAAACTTCCTCAGTCTCGGTGGCTACGGGCAAGTCCTGACCAGTGGCCTTAGCCAAAACTGAAGCAAATTTCCGTCGCATCATAGTGCGTTGTGCCATAAGTTTTTCGGCGCGGATGTTGAGCTCGTCTGCATGGAAGGGTTTTTCCAGATATGCGTCGGCACCGGCTTCAAGTCCTTTCATGCGGTCATCGTGGGTGGCACGGGCGGTAACCATTATCACAGGCACGTGGTCGACGATGGTAGACTTACGGATTTGCTCTGTCAATTCAAAGCCGTCCATTTCGGGCATCATCACGTCGGTGATGATGAGGTCGGGCACCAGTTTCTCGGCCTTGGCCAGCGCCTCCTTACCGTTAGCGGCAAAATAGTAGCTAAACGTCGGGTTCATCTGCGCAGCGATGTATCTGGCCACATCGGTGGTGTCTTCCACAATCAGCACGCGTGTTAAATCGGCTTCGCTGTCGCTTTCATCTTCAGCGCTTGCGGGCATGCCAGTAGCCGCGAGTTCCGGCTGCTCCGGGGTATAATTTTCCATCTTGAATGCCTCTTCTACGGGCACGGAGGCTTTCAGGGGAATCGTGACGGTGAATAAAGCACCATGTCCGGGTTTGCTGTTCACACTGATTGCGCCTCCCATTGCTTTGGCCGAAAGTTCCGCCAGAGGGAGTCCCAGGCCGGACCCGGCATTATAGCTGCCGTTATCGGCCTGATAGAATGGCTTGAATATCCCTTTCATCTGCTCTGCGGTCATACCCACTCCTTCATCATGCACTGTGAGTACAAGACTGTAGCCTTTTACCGAGGCATGAACTTGCACGGAGCCGCCGGGCCTTGAGAATTTGACGGCGTTCGAGATCAGATTGAGCATAATGCGCTCAATATATTGTGGCACGAAGTCCATGGGTATTTTTGTCGGGTCAGTGCTATATTCCACCTCGACATTGCGTTCGGCGCCATACATACGGCAGTTTTCGCATAGCATGGTAAGGTAGCCGGACACATCGCCATGCTTGTAAGGGAGAGTATGGGTGCCGTTCGACAGTTTGGCGATGTCAAGAAGTTGGTTCACAAGGTTTAGCAGATTTCTTTCGTTACGGCGGATGGCATGAAGGTCGTCTGTTACGATGTCCGTGTCGCCGATGTGCTTGAGGGCGTGGTCGGAGGCTCCGCGTATCACGGTAAGCGGAGTGCGGAATTCGTGTGTGATGTTGTTGAAGAAATCAGTGCGTTCTCTGTCATGACGGCTCAGTATATCATTACGAAGGCGTCGCATTCGGTTTAATCTGACAAGCGACAGTATTGCGCATGCAGCCAAAAGAAGTATGATTGCGGCACTCCAGATCACCGTGCTAAGCTGACGCTTTTCGTATTCAAGGTTCCTGTGTAACTGTTGCTGTTGCTCCTGAAGTTTTTCATTTTCATATTTGGCAGCGAATTCGCTGGTTGTCTTGCGGATTTCGCGCTGGTAAAGCGAATCCTTGAGCACGCTGAGGCGTTCGAGGTGGGCCATCGCCTCGCGCGGATTGGACTGCTTCAGCGCTTCATACAGTCCCTGGCGGCTCTTGCTCTCGTTGAAGAAGTCGCCGCTTTGGCTGAAGAACGATAGCGCCTTGTTGAAATATTCAGCAGCCTTAGCCGGCTGATTGTCGGTCAGGGCGATGTTGCCAAGCTGATTGCAGGCAATGGAATATGACTGCTTGTTGCCCGCTTTCTCAAGGATGGGCAGGGCTTTGAGCAGATTCTTGCGGGCTTCAGCCGTTTTGCCGGCGCCCATCTGAGCGGTGGCCAATTGGCAGAGACGTATTGCGGCGCGGTCTTGGCGACCACAGGCTGTTTCTATGGCGTAGGCTTTTGTGGCATAGTCTATCGCTTTGGCATAGTCTTTGAGATTCTGAAACACCTCGGAGGCGATACCCATCTGGACGGCCATGCGCAGCGAGTCGCCGACGGCAGAGCTGTTTTTGATAGCTTCTAATATATATGTGCGCGCGTCGGTCGGGCGATCAGACGACAGATACATGAATGCCAGATTGCTCAGGTCGATGCTTATGGTGCTCTTGTCTCCGGTTTTGCGGTCTATCTCGAGCACTTCTTTGCCATATTTGATGGCGTTGGCATAGTCGGCGGTTCGGGCACACGCAGCCGAGAGGGTGCTCAGGCAGTCAATAAGCTTGTCTCCGCTCAAGAGCGGGAGAGCCTTGTTGCCAAACTTGACGGCGTCTTTGTATTGCTGAGTGCTGAAACAGTAGCTCGAGGCTTTCAACCAGAACTCGGCACGCACCGAGTCTGCCGGCCACCCGGCTGGCATCTTGTAGGGTTCGTTGAAAAACTCCTCGCCGTTGAGTATGTCATAGAAACGGTTTGCAAGTTCCTTTTGCCGACTGTCGTTGGCATTATCAAACTCGGATAGGATTTGAGGCACGTTCATCTTGCCGACTGGTTTAGCCGATAAGCCGATACCACAAAACAGCATTGCGAAAGCCACCGAAAGAATGGCTCTTGGGCAAATACGAAGAGGATGCAATCTGAAAATTATGGTCATTTGTATTTATTGTATTGGATGCGTAAAAGTACGCATAAAATTTTGAATATTAAGACAAAACGGTTAAAAATTATGGCATTAACGGTCGAATGTTCCTGTTTTCAAGTATTTTATTCAAACGTGTTCTTCGTTTCAACTCCGGCTATTATTTATAGCTGTATCTTTGCATTTAAGAATAGACAACAAATCCAATTATTATAAAAAATGAAACGAATTTATACTTTACTCATGGCTCTTGTCATAGGCCTCATTCCGGCCATGGCTGAAGAGACTACTGTCTGTCTAAACGGACTATACTATCTGCTGAACTCCGAAACCCATACGGCCAAGGTCTATTACGACGACACCACGTACGGGCAGACCGACCGAAAGTACCCCAACTTGAAGGATCTTGTGATACCATCCAAGGTAACCTCAGACGGTCAGGATTACGTCGTTACGGAAATTGCCGATTACACATTCTACTATTGTTATAATCTGTGGTCGGTATCGTTTCCCGAGACTCTCACCACGATTGGCAACAATGCATTCGCAAAGTGTCCAAATCTTAGGTCGGTTGAGTTGCCCGAAACAGTCACCACCATTGGCAAAGGGGCATTCGCAAGCTGTGGAAGCCTTACATCAGTTACGTTACCCACGACACTCACCGAGATTGGCGACTATGCGTTCAGCTATTGTACCTGTCTTCCCTCTATTACACTGCCCGAGACACTCACCGCGATTGGCAGCTATGCATTCGAGGGATGCAAAGGTTTGACAGAAATCAATTTACCCGACGGCATCAACAGAATCGGCAACGGTGCATTCTCGAAATGTATTTAGAGACCTCTAAACAACCATGAACAATGAAAAACACATAGAGATAAACCACTGTATATCAACCACTTTTAGATTTTAACACTTCAGACTTGCTTTTTGGTGGTTCTCAAAAATCCGCTTACCTTTGCAACGCATTTCTACCGCGGAGAATTTTGAGGGCTTTTATTTTGCCATCTCGTGGACAGGGTTGACAAAGGTTGACAAGAGTGGACAACGGTTGACTGATGGACGAGAGGAAAAGTGGCAAGGAAGTGACCTCATTTGAAGAACGTGACATCATGGAATGAGTTGACAAGGATTGTCAATGATTGACGAAAGTTCACTCCGTGGCGGTTTGCAAGAAATTGATTGTAAAACCACATAAAAAGGAGTCAAATGAGAAAGACAAGAAAATGTGCCTTCTGCGGTAAGGAGTTCACTTGTAACAGCGGCTCGCAGAGGTATTGCTCAGAACAATGCGCCGAGGCAGCAAAGGCTCAGCGCAAGAAGAAGCAACAGGACTTTTTGAAGGCAGTCCAGCCTGTTATAGACATCGCCAGCCAGGAGTATCTCACATTCTCCAAGGCTGCCATCCTCATGGGATGCTCCCGTCAGTACGTTTACAAGTTGGTAAACGAGGGTAAACTTCCTGCATCCCGAATCAGCAGCCGGATGGCATTTATCCGTAAGGCAGACATTGAGAAGATGCTTGCTGGCAATCCTTATCATAGAGTATTGCCAACATACAAGCCTATGATTCCTTCTTCCCTTTCGTTGAAGAAGGTACACGCTTCAAGTAAGCCAGCGAGAAAAGAGGATTCAGTTCAGAGCATCGAGCCACTTGAATACATCTCTGGCGACGATGTTATGGCAACCTACAAAGTGAAGCGTTCATGGCTCTACACTTCTGCCAAGAATAACCAAGTACCCATTTGCAAGATTGCAGGTAAGAACTATTATAGCCGAAAGCACATGAATGCACTCTTCGGAGTGACTGCCGAGATTGAAGCCTTGACAGAGTGGCTCACAACGGATGAGGCAGAGACACTCTATTCCACGACCAAGGAATCCTTACGCACCCAAGCCTACCGCCACCATATTCCCACCAAGCGAGAATATGGCAAGACCTATTATTCAAAGAAACATCTGGATGAAATCTTCCGTCCCGACCTGAAGGCGAGTGATGCCTATTACACCACAGCCGAAGCTGCCGAGAAGTACGGCATGACCAAGAGTAACATCTGTGTTATCGTCAAGACGAACAACCTCACGAAGGTGAAAGTCGGAGTACAGAACCTCATCGTCAAGGAGGAATTAGACCGAATAATGGCAAGCAGACTGGCACAATTCGGGGCTTACAGGCTCCAATAATGCCCAATAATAAGTAACAACAGCGTGAAAGTGCAATTATCCGTGAGTTATGAAAAGGTAAGTTGGTCACACTTTCATCACGCAGTTACTTTGCACCTGCTATGAGACGCATAGCCTTCGATTATCAACAAAACAAATTTCATACAAGTATGAGTAACATTTGTAAGACAGTAACCTTGCGTACGCGTAAGATAAAGAAAGGTACGCAGCTGAGCTTCTACCTTGACTACTACCCCGGCTACAGGGATGAGTCAACCATGAAGGTACAGAGACACGAGTCACTTGGCATCTACATCTTTGCCAAGCCCAAGAACCAGCGCGAGAAGGACTACAACGAGCGCATGACTGAGAAAGCCGAGGCACTGCGATGCCGACGCTATGAGAGCATCGTGAATGAACGCTATGACTTCTTTGACCGAGAGAAGGAGAAAGGCAACTTCCTCGCATGGTTCAAGAAGAAGGCCGATGCCAGGAACACCAAATGGCAGAACGTCTATAAGCATTTCGAAGCCTTCTGCGAAGGGAAATGCACTTTTGGCGAGATGGACGTTGACCTGTGCAACAAGTTCAAGGAGTACCTTTATACTGCTCCACAGACCATCCACAAGAAGCAGAGGCTACACACCAACACCATTGCAGGCTACTGGTCAACCTTCAGAGCCGTACTCCACACAGCCTACCGCGACCACAAGATCAAGGAGAATCCCAATGGCTTCCTTGACAGGATTGACACCATTCCAACAGAGAAAGAACACCTTTCACAGCCTGAGCTCGTAAATCTTGCCAACACCGACTGCAAGGAACCAGTATTGAAGAAGGCTTTCCTCTTCTCTTGCCTGACTGGACTCAGAAAGAGTGATGTCAAGGCGCTGACATGGAAGAAGATTCAGCCATACGGAGATGGAGGCATGTATATCACTGTACGGATGCAGAAGACTCAGCAGCTCGTGAACAACCCAGTCAGCGAAGAGGCTCTTGAACTCATTGGCTTTTATGACGGAGAACACGAACCCGATGCAAAAGTCTTCCCCGACTTCAAGGACAAGATGACGGGCACCACTTTAAAGAATTGGCTGAAGGCAGCGGGTATCACCAAACACATCACCTTCCATTGTGCCCGACATACTTTCGGCTCTTTGCAGGTTGATGCAGGTACAGGTATCTATACCGTCCAGCACATGTTGGGTCACAAGAACGTGGAAACCACTCAGATCTATGCGAACATGGCTGATGAGAGCAAGCGCGAGAGCGTCAACCGCATCACGTTGAAGCCAAAGATAACTCCACAATTGAAAGTCGTCGGGCAGGGCTAAACCTATTTGTTGGTTCTATTTCTTCGAGAAATGAAACCAAAGATGCTTTTTCTAAGTTGAAAATATGGGAAATGAGAACCAAGCATAATTGGCTCTCATTTTTCGTTATACCTTTGCCATGCAATCAAACAACGGAGAAAAAGGAGGAAAATGTCGAGTATGAAAATCATACTCACTTCAAGTATGATTCACAAATAAACATAAAACACTGGCCTACAGACGAAAAGACTATACGTCATAAGCAAAATTCTTCTTAACTTTGCAGCGCGTTTTCTGAAACAACGAACAATAACACATAAAGACAATGAAAATAGATTCACCATCTTCAATCACTTCACGGGAGGCATCCATCCGGCTCGAATGGATCTCCACGAGAATACTGCCGGGAGTTGCAGTACTTCTTCTTTCAATTCCACTTTGCCAGTGGGCTGACTCCATCCTGCCTGATGACATTGTTCCTGTCTATGTCATCTATATGATGTCTGTGACTGTCCTATGGTCAACATACATGGCTGTGCAGTATGCTTTCGTCGGAATAGCGCAGACGAGGAAAGCCAAGGACAAAGTCTCTATAGACAACAGCAATTCCCACGAAGAAGATGGGCAAGCACCTGTTTTTCTTTTGGAGGCAATGCCTATGGTTGCTGAGTCAAACGGAACTGAGAGTGTCTGCAATGCTGAGGTGGTCGAGGAGATAGCTGAGAAGACAATAGCTACAGATTCCAAAGTCATATCGGAAGAAGCCAATCATCCCGACAATGAGGCATCCACTGTTTCGGCTGCTTCTGCCAGTTCGACCTACCAGCAAGGTATTGATGACTTTTATCAGAGTCAGGCAGAAAGCCAGAAGAAAAAACTGGACACCATTCATGAATACCTTCTATACATCATGTCTCCTTTTGTCTATGAGGAAGACATGGACGAGTTCTGTACAGACCTTTTGAGATTCGCAATGGACCACAACTACCGCCCTGAGGTTGAGTGGAAGAGATTCAAGACAAAGCTGAGCAGCTTCGATGTCCGTCATCTGGTCTGGAGCATTGCCATCAGATTGGGACTTGGCAAAGGCAAGGTTTACAGCAACGACGATTGCGCTTGCTACATCGAGCGTCGTTTTGCTTCATTGTGCGTAACAGGCAGTGGAGAACCATTGTCGCATAGCACACTCAGGAACCTGACAGTCACATCCAACAGCGACCAGATACATTGTGACATTCAGGGAGCAGACGGACTGTTATTCCATATTCCTTCACAACTGGGCATAGAGAAAGACGGAAGATAATCTTTCTCACCTCTCTTATCACTATATAAACATCTCATATTGGAGCCACATCAGAAACCAAACTTTGGTGTGGTCCTGATATGCCTATGCCCTTTTGCATTGAAATCTTACCCCAAAAACAGCCGAAATCCCAATTGTCATTCATTATACTTATATGTTCGATATTGTCAAAATCCGCTTCAAAATCCTGTTTTATCCACGAATAACAGCCAAAAACAAGGCTCAACTGCGTGATTGTTTCGTGATGCACCTGTTATTAAAAAGTGGCTTGCCCTCCGATTCGTAACGAGGTTCCTTTGCAGCACGATTCCACTAAAGGGTCGTGTTGTCAAATGATAAAAGATCAAATTACGTTCAATGACCTTCCACAGGTCATCGCCGAACTTCGGAATGAAGTATCGGGCATGAAGGCGTTACTGCTGAACCTTCAGAACAGACCAACTCAGCAGAGAGAGAACCGACACCGCCCTGTCACGCCAGAGCAGGTTGCCGAGTACACCAACATTCCCCTTGCGACCATCTATCAGAAACTCGCGAACAGGGAAATCCCCGGCTCCAAGCCAGGCAAGCGATGGGTCATCTACCTTGATGAGATAGACAAGTGGCTGGAAGCGAACCGAAAGAATCCCATTCCTTTGACGGATGAGGAGCAGAACGCTGCCATCCTTGCATCGCACAAGCGCAAGCCGAACAAGTCCAGCTGGAACGATGAAGGTTTAGCTCGACGAAGTCAACCTATTGCAAAACCATTTGACGGGGATAAAATCTAAAATCAAGCAATTATGTACGACCACAAAATTCATTATTGCTTCACGCTGTCCGAGGGACAGATGAAGTATCTACGCAGCAAGAAGTACAAGATTGACCGCATGGAATGCTTCTTGTCGCTTGTTGAACTTGCTGAACGCGAAACGAAACTGGTACAGATAAGCAAGACTCAACAAGTTGAAATCTTGCCCGGCCAAGTGATGGTTGACAATACCCGACTTGCCAAGCTATGGGATAAAGACCGCAAGACGGTTCCCAAACTTATAGAGGCGATGGAGGCTCTGGGTATTTCCTCTTCACAGAAAGTGGGAGATAACCGCATCCATACGCTTCATGCTTTTTCGGGCTGGTATGTGGATGGCATGTTTGTCAAGAATCCCTTCGCAACAAGAAGGAATGCCGACGGCACTGCAATCGTCACCGCGGAAGTTCCACCTGCAAGGGTATTCACTATTGATGTGTCGGATGACAAGCAGATTGGCGAGGAAATTTCTGTTTCAGATGGCAACAATTCCGATGCAGGAAACGTGGGTGCGATTTCTCCTGCCGATAGCAATGTGTCCCAACTATCACCACCATCTAATGATAGTAACAATGTGGGTAAATCTGTGAAGGATGGAAGGACTTCCGATTCTTCTCAGAACAACATTTCCCTCCAGTCTGCTGACATCCCTTCTTCGCATGTAGAAGCCGATGGCAGTCAGAAAGATAATGCAAGTCGAACGCAGAGCCAAACATGTTTGAGCTATGCTGAGACGCAGCTTATCTTATCTAATGAAGGGAAAAGAAATGATGGCCCATCAGCACGGCAAGAAGGACTGTCACTACAATCAAACAACGCCTCGCTTGATGGCAGTGGAGACTACAGTCAGAAGTCTAATGGCTATTACAAACCTAATGGCTTCCAGAGCGACTAGTAACAGCTTAAAAGGACTCAGGTCTGCGACCTGCACCGCCCAACCGTCCCAAGGGGAAGTTTGCCGATACAGGATGCCTTACAAGCATCAAAGCACCTCTAAGCCCTGACGGGAACTTTGCTGTTAAAAGACCCGCTATTTTAGAGGGACTTTTCGAGAAATCCTTTTGTAGTACAAAACAGGTGTCCCTATTCTTGCACTCCTAAAAGTTTCTCGGGCTACTCGCAGGCTCGCAGACCTTGTCCTTCTTTCTATCCAGTTTATATTCATCCCTATCATTAAAAGATATTGACAATGAAGAAAAAGAAGATAAACAAGAAAACGCCGACCAGAGTACATGCTTTCAGATGTACGGATGAAGTCTGGTCGCAACTCAAAGCACTTGCCAAGGAATGCGGCATAAGTCTGAACCGCTATCTGACCGAGACAGGCTTGAAGCATCACCCTCGGCAGCGGCTCACCAAGGAAGAGGTCGATGCCCTTAACTCCCTTGTCTATGCAAGGACTGACCTGATAAAAATCACCAGCGTCCTCTCCAAGAAAACGGAAGAGGAAAAGTTGAAACTCTTTAGGACGGAGAAGTTCATGACATGGTGGATTAGGTCAAGCGCAGAACTCATCCAACATTGGTACAGCATCGAAGAGAATATTTCATCTCCTGTACTGACCAAGGAAAGGAACGAACTATGATTATGCTTGCAAGTGTTGTGCCCTATGGCGGAAATGCCGTAAGGTACGCATTAGAGAAAGAGAAGGCAAAGTTGGTCAAGGTAAACCACATGCCTAAAGGTATCGATCCGACTGCCATTTGGTATATGATGAAGCATCACTGCCAGCTGCATCAGCAGGACAGAACAGTGGGGAGGAATCTGGAACGCCTCATGGTGCAGTTTGTAATCTCCCCCTCCAAGGAAGAGGCAAAAGACTTCAGCATGAAGGATTGGCGGAACCTTCAAGATGAAAGTCTGGATACTCTTGATTCTGTCGGACTCATCCCCAGGGGCATGAAGCAGGAAGTGAAGACCAACTTCCGCAACTCAATGAATGTGGGTGGACTTCACTCTGATTCCAAGTCGGGAACACTTCACCTTCACATGGACTGTTGCCGTGTTGACCTTGACGGAAACACCAACGATGTCCACGATATACACAAGAGGGCAATGATGGCTGCGGAAATCATCAACATGAGACATGGATGGAAACAGCCACAAGAAATACGTGACATGAGGAAGAAGGCGATAGCTGACTTTTGCGAATACACCCTTCAAAAGATGCAGGAGTTTGACATTGACTTCTACTTCAAGATGCTTCGTATGAAAGGCTATGAGGTTACACCTCGCTATGACAAGAGCAAGAAACTTGTCGGCTACACCATCGGCAAGAATGCTTCCGTATTCAAGGCTTCTGAAATCGGTCGCAGATTCATGGCATCACAGCTTGAAGCCACATGGAAGAAGTTTCATCCGAAGCCAGCTCAAGTAAAGATGAAACCTGCTGCACCGACTGCTACCCCAAGCAGCCGTCCAGTCCGTTCGACTTTCCAGACAATGGCATCTACCCAGGCCAAGGTGCAGCCAAAAGTCCAGGCAAAACCTTTGCCATCCTTCACTATATTCAACATCGATACACCTATTGGCAGCAAGGCTGTTGAAATTCCAAACTCAGTCAAGGATATTTTCCTCAATGAGGCTCAGGTTCCAGATGGCAATGATACCGCTACTATCGAAAACGTTGCCTATACTGCAATGCTTCTCTTTGCTGGCTACATCGATGCAGCAACATCCATGTCAGAATCATGTGGAGGCGGTGGCGGCTCCACCCTTGAATCAGGATGGGGCAAGAAGGATGACGAGGATGAACGTATGTTTGCCCGTCGCTGCCTATTGATGGCACATTCCATGTACAAACCAAAATCAGTTAAACGCGGTTTCCACCGTTAAAACAATCACATATAACTATGATTAGAAAAAGTAAGAATAACGAGGACAAGCCCGATTTCGAAAAGATGTGGGGCGAGGTAGAAGAGGACATTCAGGAGAAGGATGCCGAACAAGACATCATCAGCCGTGTTCCTGAACTGAAGGAACTGAGTGGCAACATCGACAAGGCTACCAATAATTGTGTGAATGCCACGCTTCAATGTGAGTCAGTAATCCGGCAGTATCAGCGAGCCGAGGAGAAACTGGGTGATGCCGTTGATACCATCAGCGGCAAGGTTGACACCATCAACGAGCATATTGACCAAGTCATGGAAGATGCACCCACAAAGTTGAAGGTGTCGGTAAATGTCTCTGATGCTGACTGGCAGAAGATGCAAGAACTCCATGCCCAATGGCTGGGGCAAGAGGAACAGATGCTTGCCGACCAATACAAACAGCAGGAAACGCTATGGCGGAAGCAGGGTCACAGACTTACGGAAATTGTGCGGAATAATGAGGGCGTATGGATTTCAACAAAACTGTTCTACATCGTTGGCACCCTTTCCCTTTTGTCAATTAAAACGATTGCAATGGAGATAGCTTTCTATGTGTACTTCAAGTGGATAGCATGACAACTAATTAACGTATATGATGACATCAATAATGGTAAAGTTCTTGCCATCCACGGTGGATGGCAAGGAAGGTGACCTCTATTTCCAGATTGCCTAAAATCGGGCTGTCCGTCAGTTGAATACTGATTATAAAGTCTTTGCAGAGGAATGGGGTGTAGACGTTGTCATAAATGGAGATCGCTCCAATTTTCTGCTTGGCATTCAGGAGGTAGCTATTCAAAAGCGATTGTACCAGACCCAATCTTACTGAAAGCACCTTTGGGTTCAACACCGATACGGAGGACACCGGCTAGTTTGCGCTTATTCATGCCGTACTTTTCATTCGTGCCAATTTCGTACGCTGGTGTAGTCTCTCCTGCTTTTTTGTAGAGGAAACTATCCTGCTCAAAGTCAGCTGATAGGTTGAAAAGGCGTTCAAAGAACAGTTTAGAGTTATTGAGTAGGTCAAAGACCAAGAAACTGTTCTCCCGACTCAGTGGATGTCCTACCTCAGCATAGCACCCCTGCACCTTTGATACACCATATCCATATTTACGCAGTTTCTGAACGAGCGTTTTGTTGTCGTTATTATTTTCAGCACGCGTCTTGGGTGTGCCATCCTTTTTTTCTTTACGCCATGCCGTTATCATAGCACAGTCCCGATTGACAATCCATGAAATAGCACGTCTGAAATTCGCATTACTATTGGAGCTTCCTGTCTCCATATTATTCTGAACGGAGATAACCCCAATGCTCTCAAGCGCCTGAAGATCTACTTCTGACAGTTGAAGGTCTATTGACTTGTTCTTTGCCATATACCTCGTTTGTAAATAGCAGAATGCCCTTTGACTGATGATATATCAGCCAAGGGGCAATTCACGTATTATTTGGTATTGTTTCTTATATTCATATGCATTGACGCATTAGCTGAACACCTCGGTAAAAGCATCAACGTTACTCACTCCCTTTCGTTTGGCGTTGTGGTCATCAAAGATGGCGAAATGCACCTCCTTGAAGATGCCGCCAAACTCCGGTTCATGTAGCACCTGCTTGAAAATCTGCGCCATGTGCTTTGGAGGGTGGTTGAAGGCTCCGCAACCAATAGCACCAAGGACTAAGCGGCGTTGACCATTAGTGTATGCAATGCGAAGAATGGTACGAATAGTATTCTCTACCATAGGTATGTCATTTGCCGGTATCTGCTGGCATGGATAAGGAAGTCGAGATACAGCAGCTGCCACGAAGTTCACATGCCAAGGAGTGTCAAGAAGGGCGTATCCGTTTGCTTCCTTGTCACGGAAGATTGTTACTCCGTGGGAGTACACACCACCGAAGTTCCTATCCAGAGGATAACTATCAGTAGCATGAGGTATGCCATATTGTGCACTGTCAGCACCATACTGATATAGAGAGCGGAAGTAGTCTGAGCAACGGAAAAGATATTCTTCCTGAGCACCTGCGCCACCAGTTACACCTCCTCCCGGGTTACGATAACTAGCAAGGTTCAGCACACAAAGGTCATCAGTATTGTCAGAGTCATGCAATGATTTGGCAAACTCAAGGCAGTCGCCTGCATGTACCCTATATAATGTATTATAGCGAGTATCTGCAGTCAGCATAGGAATCTCCGTCTTATAGAACTTGCTCTCTGCAAGAATGTTTGGATTCAGAGGAAGCGTTACCTGAGCACCGCTCTGACTTACGTATGTGCCTGCTTTGACGATGGCAAGTGTAGAATCCCACACTTTTGTACGTACGTAACGAGTTCCGTTGGTCACAGTCTTAGATGCCTCGAAGTCTTTGTTCCATTGTTCCGCATCCCAAGAAGATGCTGGCTTTGGCGATGTAACAGGAGCAGAAGTTGTTGCAGGTTCATCCTTTGGATACTGAAGAATCTTTTCATACTCATAACCCTCCATGAACATGCGATGAGAGAACGAAGGATTTTTCTTGAATGTAGCTATCAACTTCTGCTTGTCAGCAGATGGTTTGATAATAGAGTCATCTTGAAGATAAGCAAGCAACTTGTCACCTGTGATGTCTTTCATAAGATCGCAAGCGTCTAGCATATTGTCATTACCATGGAGACGGAACGACATTCCGCATGCAAAGAAAGCATCCGCCATGTTGTTGCTGTCGGTGAGCTGGGCAATGGCGTTTTGCAGCTCATTCACTCTGCGGTTAATTTCTGTCTGTGCCTGAGCACAAAGTGTTGTAAATCTTGGATATGGCATAAATCTATTGTATTATTGAACACAAAGCAACTTCATATTTCTAAACAATCGTCTGCGAAATACATATTTTTTATGATTTTCCCTTATAAGCGGCTTTAAGCAACGAGGCGCCTGTCATAAAATCATCGTTCTGACTTTCGAGAAACTCTAAGTTCACCTTATATTGCTGTGGATAGAGCCGGAATTCCTCTGCCATGCGTTGCAGACCGGCAGGACAGCAAAATGCAGGAGTATTACTACCGCTTATTGCCATAGAAGTAACTGATGGGTCAAAGAGAGGTTCGCTCACTTCACGACCGAACATTGTCTTCACCACCTCGTTGGTCAACTGAATGAAGTATGGTATGCGAATAACCTTGTAACCCAGCGACTCATAAAAGGTTTGGTTCTCCCTGTCCTTTCTTATTTTGTCCGGCTGCTGATAGTGCTGCAAACCATCAAACTCGATGAGTAGTTTCAAGTCTTCACACCTGTAGTCAGGACGGATGCGGCGTCCAGAGTCAGGTATGGACTTGTTGTGAACCCAGTGGTCTTCGGGAATCTCTGGGAAGATAACTTTGATGTAATCCTCTAGACCTGTTCGGTTCAGTCCCGTTTCCTTGTCAATGCCAGAAGCCATGTTACGTGTCTCACGTACAAAGCCCCACTTGCTATATCTCTGATTGGATTCTGCCATATTTTACTTTTCTCCCTCCTTCTTTACGTTAGCTGTTGTTGACTTGGATGATACTTTCTTCTCCGTTCTTTACGGATGTAACTTTGCATTCCTCGAAACATTGATCCACACATAATCTTAGTGATTTACAGGGTTAAACATTGTTGATAAAAGCCTCTTATGAGGTTTGTGGATGCAAAGGTATAAAGAATGTCTTTCAAAATAAAAACCGACATACGTATATCGGAGCATAAGCCTTGTCGTGTATACGTATGTCGGTGGATATCTATGAGTGTCATTCTTGTAAATAAGTTACGGAGAATGCACGACAACGACGGAGTTCCTGACGTTGGTTAGACAAAGAGAAACGGTCAAACTTTTCAAAAATGTCGATACCTCGGCTAAGGATGAAACGCCATCCATTATCAAGGTTGATACTACGGTCATGGTCTGCATCGAATGCATAGGTGAATTCTATGCCATACTTAGCTAAATCATCCTGTATTTGGTCAAGATTGTCAATCAAAGCAGGAAGTTTCTCATCAGTCTCAAAGGTGTGAAGTTCTATCTGAAGTCCTTCTGTCTCATTAGCTGACTCTACAAAAGTACGAATCAGGTCTACAAGGTTATCTATCTGGAAGATTGCACGGACATATGGATCAATAATTGTCATTTTTTTAGCGCTTCGCATATAGTCTGCGAACAAAGACTTGTAGCTTACGCCCATCTGGTTCTCACGTACTTCTATATACTTTGATGACAACTGTGGTTCTTCCTTTTTCGTTTCAGTTCCTTGATTTTCATTTGCAGACTTCGAACCCTCTAACTCCCTAGATGTTTCGTCGCCAAAGTTTATACTATAACCAGGGTTACAAAGATTCTCAAGAGTCTCAACTTTTACGAGAGTATCATTTTTGAGATTCTCGTATTCAAAGATTGCTGGTTCTGCCTTAAAGGTTTCATCAACCTTGTAAATTTGATCCTTCACACGCTTACGTCCTTCGGCTGCAAAATCTATAATCTCATAGGCTTCTTCATCAGTGAATACCTCATTTGGATAGATGAGTTTCATCAAACCAGAGAAGGTCTTTCGTATGGCAAGATGATCACGTTCAGAAAGAGAACCATCGAACTTAGCGTACTTGTTAATTTCGGCAGAATAATCACGATTGCGAAGTTCATGAAGTACAGCGGCCATATAGTCTGTTATAAGTCCGTACCCCGTGCTAAATGAATTCTTTTTTAGTACCTGTGCTTCCCAACCTGGGTTATACAAATGGATACGGTCCAGGAAAGCACCAGTTTGAAGGAAATCTGTAGGAATTGATTCAAACAGGTGGCTATTCTTAAGCATATAAGGGACAGTATGTTTTGTATTTCCAACGAAAGACATTGAGGCAACAGCCTCATACGTGCCTTTGCCACGATTGAATGACTTATTGGCCAGATAATTCTGCATTATATCTACCAATTTCGCTTCAATAGCACGGTGAGGTTTCTGCTCATACTCATCCCATGCAACAACGTCCCAATAACCGACAAGGCCTAATAACTCACGGTTTCCAGACATCTTAACAAACAGACGTGCAGATGTTACGTCGCCACCACTCACGAGAACGCTATATGGAGAAAACTCCTGGTATACGTGAGATTTACCAGTACCCTTAGGTCCAAGTTCCATGAAATTATAGTTGTTCTCAATATGCGGAAGCAGACGTGCCAATATAACGAATTTCTCACGTCTGTTAAGTATTTCCGGATTCAGTCCAACGGTATGAATGAGTAAGTCAAGCCACTCGTCAGTAGTAAACTTTTCGCGTTGAGCGATATAATCATTTATGTTAAGGTTCGCAATCTGAATAGGCTTCAGGCTTTGTATCTCCCATCTTATTCTGATGTCATCACCTGTCAAATAGCCTAAGACAACGATGCTCCACACACCATTACCCGACAGTAGTTTGTCATTAGATTTAACAACAGACTCGTTTACTGGTATGTGATTTATTCCAAGATTAGCAAAAGAAGCCTCATATTGGTCGGCTTTGTCGTTAAGTTGCACGGAAATCTTGTCAATAATTGTATAACGTCCTCTTTGTTTTATTTTTGCTTTAATTTCTTCAGCCTGAGAGCGATTGACATAATTGTTTGACACAATGGTCTTCACCTTCTCCATACCCTCTGCAATAACTTTTTCATCATCACAAGCACAATATTGTCCAAGAAGGTATTCAAGAACATATGCAGGTACAGGCAGATTTCCCTTTACGAGGAAAGCCAAGTCTTTTCTTACTACCTTGCCACTAAAGGCTTCAAGTATTTTATCTTGTAGTTCCATATTATCAAAATTCATCACGTTCAATCAAAGTATTATTTATTATATCACCAACATAAAGTGGATTAAGATAATCAATCGTTTTATCCTTATTGAATATCTTCAGCTTAAGTAAATTAGACTGAACGTTGTTGTTCAATTTTATCTCTACTAATTGTATTCTGCCAGCAGGTGATGAGTCAGTGCTGTTCAATACTGCGACAATTTCCTCTGAAACGAGTCTGTCATTATCATAAATACCACAGATAATGGTGCGTTCACGATGCTCCATAGAAACAGGTTCTGTCTGAATTACATTGAATCTTAACATGCTTGAAACAATTGTAAGATTTCTCTCCATAACATTAACACCAACCTTACTAACTTTGGTGTCTCTAACCTGAGAACTAACTATGACAGGAATTATTATCTCCTGTAGGGAAGCACCTCCATGTGCAAACTTATATCCACCGTGTCCGGACAAGCGCATCGTGCCTGACGGGATACCGACCTTTATATCATCCGTGAAAGCAGAAACAGAGCTAAGTGGTAGCTTCACTATTTCGTTAATCTCCTTGTTTGAGTCAGTAAGATAGTACCTTGTTCCTTTTTCTTTGTCCACTATGGTATCATCCACCTTATATAGATTAGTGCTATCTATCTTTATGTCATTATAGATAAATCCATGGTCGCTTGTAACAATTACATTCTTAACATTCCATGAATTATGCAACTTTTTAATGACAGTCCGAATCTTTTCTAATGAAGTCTGACAAGTGTTGGTTACATCTTCTGCAGAGGTAGCAGGATGACAGAGTTCATCTATCGCATTATACATGATATACACTAGGTTCTTCTTGAAATAAGCTTTGCCCTCGTCATCTTTAAACTTAAACACTTTCTCAAAGTCTTCTACCTCTGCACCTTCAACGTGGCTTGCAAGATATCTGCTACGTGGATCTATGCCAGCTACCTTTTGGCCGTCAACCACAACCCCTTCAGGGTCATATGCTATTGTGTCATGTGGCAACAAGGCAGACTTGCAGTACTTTGTTTCGGTCGGTACCATTGCCAACATATTTTCCATATAAGCTGTATTATGGTCTTTAGCCAAAAGCAACAACAGTTCTTGAGCAAGTTCAAACCTTAGGGCATCAACAACAATAACAACAGTCTTCGTTGTATTAACAGCAACAAATTCCTTAAAGAAATCCTGCTGACGATGGGCAGAAATAATTTCGTCAAAACCATTATGTTGCGCCAGCGCTGTAACCCATTTTCGGTTCAAGACATTGCATTGATAAGTATAGTCATCATCAGCCCTGGACTTTACTTGCTTAAGGAGGTCTTCCAACTCTGTGTCATCACACTTAATCTGCCCATAAGCTGCAAGACTCTGACGATAGAAAGAGTCTGTTAGATATAGAGTATTTGTGTAAGCACTTACAAATTCTTCTGTGGTTGTCATCATAGTAGCCTGCTGCGTCTTTATGCTTGCATTAAGCAGAGCCACATAGTTGAGGTATTTGAGTATGCTTCTTGACTGTACGTCACTTGCATCAATCCTAATGAGCAAGTTAGATATTCTGTTCTGTACTTCCTCTGAGTCAACTGGCAACAGCTCTGAAACGATGCCTTTTATAATTGACTTGCACATTTCCGGTGTTACCAACCTATAGTCAGCATCATAACCATAAACTTTTATTATCTCATTTTCATGTATCTTCTTGCCTTGGTCTGCTATGGCCTTAAAGAATGCTTCTGAGAGTTTTGCATTGTTGGCTGCGAAATCGATGATACTGTTTATTTGTCGAATTCTGTCTGAGGCATCAATCTTCAACGTGTGATAGATGTCTTTGCTATCAAGAGACAATGTCTGAGTTATGGCATTGTATTTCATTATCTCGATTGCATCTTGAAGACGGTCAGCATTATTAACAGACAGTTTCACGCCGAAGATGGCAGCCAACTTGTCATTGATGGAATTGTAAACATCCGTGTTCTTCTGCAACTTGCGGAAGAATGCGTCTCTTTTATCAGTATTGCTGGTGACAATCATCCTGGCAATAATCTCTATCCAATCAATCAGATGATCTTGACCCAGATAAGCAGAAATAATGCCGCGGTTGCAGACATCAGGATTAAATGCATCCTTAGTGTAATAAGGGAGAAGAATGTTCTTTATTCCTCCCTGTTCCAATTCGGAAACATGCCTCCTGACATAGTCTGCATGTACAGCAGGAATCTCATATTCCTGCACAAACTGCTCCCATGTGGTTGCTTTGTACTCGGTATTAGCAATGAGCAAGTCGAGAAGAGGGAATTTTCTCATCTGTTCCGCATTGCCCAAAGGAGATATCATGTTCGGAAATAGCAACACAACCTTTTGCTTCGTCCACTCATGAGTTATGTTATATTTCGTTTTGAACCATGAACCATTGAACACCTCATAACGATAGCCTTCTTTCCACTCAACATTCTGTAGAGTGTCTGCAATGAAACGATCATCGAATATGAACAGCACTTTAAGGCTTGGATTGCCGTCAAAGTACGAATAAATTTTATCTACTTCAGTTTGCATAACTAAATATTTGCTAAGACATCACCAAATTTAGCATAGTTCACCTTTACACCATCATCGAGGTCGAAGGCGATGAACTTCTGAGCAACCTCATGAAGACGGAGATCATACTCTTCACACTCCTCAAGCGCCTTCTTGTATGATTCCAGACGTTTCTTGTCGGCACGTCCGAGGCTTGCCTCTTCTGCTTCAAGGGGCTTAATCATGTTACGAAGGAACTCAATATACTTCAACAGATATTTTTCACGCACCTCACGAGCGGTAAACTGATTCATACGGTGCATATACACGAGGCATTTGAATGCTCCCTTCTTGCTGGAGAATAGCCAATAAATTGGCGTTTTCTGATACATCGCCTTATGGTCTTTCCAAAAGCCTGTTGGTTTTGTAAGGTAGCCTTCTGTGTCACCAAGAACACTTGTAATATAGTTCCAGTTGTCCTTAAAGTTATTTTCTCCGAAGACCTGACGAACAAAGTTCTCCAGTCGAATGATTGCGTTGTCGTTGAACGGACAGTCGCGAGGAAGAAGGGGAATGATACCGTCATCATCGATGCTAAACAGGTCTCCATTATACGAATAGTCAACCTTCTCTGCATCCGTAATATTAGGATGAGCAATATGCAGTCCCGGGCGGTCTAGGCGATAACGTCCCATCATGCAACCTATAGCATATGATATAAGCTGCTTGAGGATAACGTCCTTATTCCATTTAATCTGTCCATTTCCTATCTTTATCTCCTTCTGCTGAAGAATGGTTACCTCATTAAGTGGGACATCAGGGGTCAGTTCGTCCTGAAGGCCATAAATCTCAATGAACTGACGGTTGAGTTCTTCTTCATTGTCATGGAGCTCATAGAACTTTTTTGTCCATTCTGCTATAAAAGCATCCATTGAATTCTCTATCGTTCCTCCATTCTGTTTGAATAGGCGAATGAGTTCGTTGCTCTCGAAATTCCAAGACGTTTCATGAGCATCCCAGTCCTGTTGGGATATTAATATATTATCTCTTACTTTTGCTAATAGTTCTTCGTTTTTGATGGTAAGATAAGGGAATCTTGCAACAACACCATTTGAAAGATTTGTTGTTGCATTTAAAATATTAGCAATTACAGACGATATTTTTGAAGAAAGGAATGCAATCATACTATCGGGTGGTGTGACCGGGATTGCGTTTGATGCATTATTTAGAATAAAACCTTTAGGGAAATACCTAAATGTAATATAATTGCCAGATATCATATTCCACGTAACTGAAGGCTTGAAATAGCAATGTTCATTTCTAATAACAGCACCTGGATGAATTCTTATTAGTTCTCCATCGTTTTGCCAGTTGATCACTTCAGACTGATTCCCATACCACTTTCTTTGGCCTCCGCCTTTATTACACGGGAACCATTTTTTACCAGATAGTAATGCCTCATTCTTGTCGCTACATGAATATCCTATTTGAAAATTCGAGACTTCATGCCAAAAACGTATAAATTTACTATTTCCTGCAGTTTGTAGTCCTACACATGGTTCTGCGATTGAAGATAAATTTGGATTATCTTCAAACATACATAAAATGTTTTCAGTGGCCCAATAACTGCCTAATGGACTCTCTTTTATCTTAGAAAATCTATCTTGCGAAATATTTTTGTAAATGTATGAACCAGAAAGGAACATTTTTTCTTTCTGAGAACAATCAGAACCTGTTACTAAACGATAGTAAACTCCTGAATGTACAGGAAGACTTCTGGTTATTACAAATGATACATTTTGAACAATTTCTCCTGAAAGTTCATCAAATGCATGTGGGCCTAGATGCAACACATTGTCTATCTGTTGATTCAACAGAATATATTCTCTGTGTTGCCTAAAATAAGTATTGTACATCCATGCTTGCATATTAATCATTCCATACTTGGCATTTACTTCAAGTCTGGCATATGCCAAATCCATAAATACAGAGAATAAGTCATTCTTACTTCTAGGATAGTTACTAGAAACATATTTGGACAACACGTTATCCATATGCTTTGCACCCATATATGGAGGATTCATACAAATTGCAGAGTATTTCTCACTCAGAGCAAGTATGAGATTAACACCTGGGAGTAGAGCCTTAATATCCTCTGGACAGTCATCAGTGCCGTCTTCTGTCCAGTCATCATAGTGAGCACGAATCATAGCGACGGAGTCGTCATCTAATTCAAACTTCATGATACTACCTAATTCGTTAGCATCCTTAAGAAGCTCAAAGCAACTCTCAAGTTCCTCACCTACAGCATTCTCATAGCCGCCAATAAACTTAAGACAAGCCACTTTAAGTTCTGCCTCATTCATGGATACAGGGACGGGCATGTCAAGCACACGGGGCATGATATGTGCGTCAACAAAAGCGTTCTTCTCTTTCTGACAGGCTTTTAACATAAGAGAGAACATACTCAACTGCTTAGCTCGAGTATCAAGGTCTATACCGACAAGATTATATTTAAATATGTTCTCGATTGCACTCGTTGCAGACATGCCTTCTTCCTCGTAGCATTTCAATAGTAGGTCAAAGAACTCATTGAGGATGTGACCGGAACCACAACTGAAGTCAGCGCAGTGCAGGTCTTTCAGGTCTTCAAATTCATATATGGGGCGTTCGCCCTCACATGGTTCTACAAGATATTTCAAGTCATCCTTGAAACTTGCGTAGGGATCATGGTCAAGGTAGATTCTGCCAAGAGTGTTCTCCACCATGTATTTCACTATCCAGTTAGGAGTGAATATCTGGGTACCTGCAGGTACGTCGTCAGCGCTCCATTCTGTACGCTCATTAACCTCGTCTTTCTTTTCTGAAATATAGAACTGATACAGCCAACCAAGAAGCTCTGTAGTGTGATAGTCCTCATCAGTAATAAAAGGCGTGTTGTTCAGCAAGCAGATAAAGTTGTCAGCTGCCAGAATATTAGAAGGAAGAAGTATCTCTGTATAGTCAGCTATGCCACCAAAGCACTTGTTGATGAGCGGAGTGTTACGGCAATATGAGGATACAAGGATAGTGAACTGTTCCTGTACCTTAGAGTAGTCATTGATGATAGTCTGCACCTTCTTCTGACTTTTTGCGTCAATATTCTCCCATCGACCGTTGCGAGCTTCTTCTACAATCTGTGGGACACGACGAGTGGCATCAGCAAATTCCAAAACCGGAACGGAGATGATATTGTTCTTTGACAGGATCTGAAGTGCAATGAGGCGGTTGAACCATGTGTAAGCAGTTTCTTCAAACACATTTTCAAGCCCTTTGCGGATAATTCTGTCCTTCAATGCCATCCACTGGTCATAGAAATGCTCATCATAGAGTTCTCCATCAAAGAGAGTGCCACCACTAATCTTTGTTGGCTCAAACGCGACACTGCCGTCTGCATTGAATCCCTTCTTCAGGAGTTCAAACTTAACGCCCTCCTTGATGAGTTTGCGCGCCTGTTGCGCAAAAGATTTCAGTTTGCTTGTATCCATCTTTTATTTGTTTCTTGTTACTTTATTACAACGTCTTCACCGTTGTTGATGTGTGACAATAATTGATTCTTCAAGAGCTGTACGTACTGTTCCACATCGTCCTCGGTCGTAAGAATCTGCTTCTGAGGCTTCATGAGTTTTACGACCTTTGTGACTCTTGGAACATTTGTGTTAGCATCATCATTATTGTCGTTGCCGTCATCATTGTTATTATCGTCCTGCTCATCGTCATCAGCTGGTGGTGTCGCAGGTCGGTATGCATTAATACGAGCTATTTGTTCATTGAAGAATGTAGTCGTGTCCTTATGCATGATGAGCGTCGCAATATCGTTACTTGCCGATGCGCTGCTTATCTTAGCATCAATCTGTGAGAGGACAGTCTGCGGGATATTCTTTCCATTGACTATGGATAGTAACTGGTTGTATGCATTCTCATATTCAGAGCGAATTGCAGCCTTTGCATCCTTAATGGCTTGGTCGAGTTTCCCGCGAACCTCCTTATAAAGTTTGAGATAAGAAGGGAACTTGTCCTGAGCATAGGGAGTTTCGTCATCTTTAATCTCACATAGGCGTTTGATGACTGGTTGGTCTGCAGCATCGAGATGTTGAAAGTTGGTCTCATTACTTGCAATAAATGAGCGAACTTCATCATATCTTGCTTTCTGCGCATGTAAGAAACCCATAACGGCCTTACATTCGTCCATAACGGCCTTTGCCTCGTCATGTCGATTGACAACAGCTTCAAGGAATGCCTTCTCTCCATCCGCCTTAAGCCAGTCGCTGAGTAGTTTAATAACCTTGTTACAAATGCCTGTAAACGGATAGCCATTCTGACTGAATTCTGCAAAAGTGGCGGTATAGTTACCAACAGCATTGTTCAGTATCGAATTGCCACTATCTTTGCAGTCAAAGTAAATCTGACTTGAGTTGTTGCCTCCAGGAACTTGCTGCACATTAAAGATGTCCTTCCATGCGATGATGAAATCATTGATAAGACTCTGTGATACTTCTGCAGCTTCTTCTACCTCAAAATCTGCCTTGCTGCGAACGATGAGATTTGCCTGTTGTTGTGGGGTAATCTTAACGCTGCCTCCTTTATATACGAAGGCGCGAATATGGCGTCTGACGAGTTCGTTGACCACATAAATGGTTGACTCTTCACGCCATCCGTAAGGTGCACTCTTGTAGCGATTGACCAAATCGGCAAGTGAATATCTGCCAGAAACACCGCAAAGATAACGATCGACATCTTTCTCTGCATCTGTAAGTGGATTCGTCGCATTGTATTCATCGGGTTGGATGGGGCGGAGCATCTTCTGCTGAAGTTGATCTGCCGTGGTAGGTAAGCCAGCAACCAAATTGGCGTATTGATATACATTGTTGAAATGACCTTCTAATGCATATTTCAAGCGTCCATTACCTTTTTGCCCGGTTATTGTGCTAGTGATATTGTCTGAACCCGAAATAATCTGGCAAGAGTCGAGCATCTTTTCTATCTTGGCACGTATTTTTGCCTGTAGCTCCTGAGCCTTCAACTTGAAGTCTGCATTTATCTTTTCTCTCAACTGGCTGGTGACAGGTTCGTTACGCATATAACTGTTGAAGCGACAGCACCAGTTTATGTCATTCTGCAGCTCCTTATCTTTTTTCCACAAAGGTGCAAGGAAGAATATGAGAGTCTTAGGAACATTGCTGAGAGCAACACGAGCAACGTCATCGGTGTCAGAATAGAACTTCATGTTTATCATCAAGTCATAGTTGCCACCCTGAGCAAAAAGGTCAAAGATGGTCATTCCGACATTTACATTTGTTGCACCAAATGTATAACGAGAACTATTATATCCTAAGTAACGCGTGATGATAGGCTTGAGCATTTCAGCTATAGCCTGGTCACCTCCAGATGGCGATGTCTTAATCTTTGTTGCCACCTCGGTCTCTTCCTCTGTATAGAAGCTATATACGTCATAGTTGGCACCTTCAGGTCTTTCCTTCTTTAGAATGTTATTGTCGCCGAAGAACTTTATGACATCAGCAACTTTGTCTCGGAGAGACTTAATATTCTCGTCAATATTTGTAATAAGAAGCGTTGTTAGCGTTTCAATGTTAGCAGGGAGCTGGTTCTTGTCATTTTCTGTCATGTGACAAAGCATGAACAATGCATTGACAACGCGGTTAGCAAATACTGGATCAGAGTACTGCTTAGCAACTTCTCGCGGCATCTGGATAGCCACGTTTCCGTTATGGGCCAATACACCCAAAGCAGTCAGTAACATGTCAAAGGGAATAACGCTTCCAAGTTCTTCACCAGCAGTTTTGTTGGCAGCATTGTATGCTATACGTAATATCGAACGCTCACTATCCTTAACTGTCGTCTCAACATACTCTAGACTGCGGAATGCCTTCAGTACCTTCTTTATCAGTTCGAACTGATAAGGTACAAAGGGATAGTATGACTGGAAAGACTCCTTAGATGTATAGGTCGCATAACCAACAGGAAGCGAGAACTGTCCTTCAATGGCAGTTTTGTTAGTGACATAAAGGTCATCCAAAGCAATAACACCATTGCCGTCCTTTTCGAGGAAACGCTTTTGGGTAATATAGGTTGAGTTGACTTCTTCCAGAGGTACACGAACAGGGAAACGGTCAATAATGTTGCCAAACTCGTCCGATTTCTTATCGATATGGCAACCTTCCACGACCTCCTCAAGGCCTTGTTGGGCAGTACAGATTATCCAAACCTTGTCGCCACATTTTGTTTCAAGTGTAGCTGAAAGCTGTTGTAGCTGAAGAAGAACATTCTTTCTTCCATCAATATACTGGCTTGCTTCGTCGGCAAAGAACAGAAGTCTATAGTTTTCGCCTTTATTCTTAACAAACTTGCTTATGACATCGCAGAAGTTAGAGACAGAAGCATCGAGGTCGTTGTTGTCTATACGATTGCGTATGGCTTCAACATTAAGAGTCGGAACAAATTGCTTTGCAACATCGAAGATAGTATCTGGGTCAGAAAGGTATGATGATAGGGCATCGTCCCAATCAATGTTTAATTCACCAAGGCGATTCTTGAAGTTGTCAAGTTGTCCTGCTTCATCTATGACTTTTTCCAGATAGTGACCGATAGCAAGACTCTCGCGATTGTATCCACGGAACTTGTGGAACATTCGCCAGAAAACATGGACGAAAGACTTGTTTTCTTCCTCGTTCTTATTGTCCTCATCACCGAAATTAAAAGCGATATCTGCCATTTCGGTTTTCTTCAGCCACTCAATTGTATCTCTAATATCACTATTAGAGGGGAATTTGTCTGGCTTTTGAACCGTCATGATGTCGGTATCATTCACGGCTTGTTCCAGACGCGCTAAGGCTCTCTCCTGATGCTCATGAGAGAAGCAGTACTTTAGGTATTTAAGAAAGTGAGATTTACCAGAGCCATAGTAACCATTAATCCATGTGCCATTATGCGTCACATTGTGATATTGGATACCTTTCAGAATCTGGTATAATCCCGAAATGATTTCTTCTGTGAAGACATACTCATCAATTTCTGTCTGTACGACCTTAGCATCAAATTTATTGATGTCTACAACGGCCTCAAAGGGTCGTTCTATCTTCTTGCTATATAATTCCGAAATTTTCATTTGCTTCGTTATTTTAGTTTAACAATTCTGCTCTGTACGTGTGAGAATCCTCAATGCACCCTAACAGCGTGAAAGAATTTCCCCTTGCCACTCCTGGATAGAAGACAATAATCTTATAGTCATTAGGTCTGTTGAATTTTTCAAACTTACTAAGGAAGTGGCTTGTTCTTAAGTATGGAAAGATTTTACCCATGCCATATATAAATACGTATGGACGCTTCAAACAGTCTTCAGGCTTTTCCAAATGGTTGGCAATATGCTGATCGAGATATTGAAGGAACTTGTCGCTCGTTGCTTTTGAACCGAGAATCTTTGTAACATTATCTGGATCTTTGTCGTCTTTCTCCAATAGAAATTTGAGATAAGATGGATGGATGCTGAACGACTGCTCGTCAAGATATTTGCAGAGTAATTCAAACAAATCAACGGCAAACACGTCAACATAGATAGCAGGACGCTTCAGATTGCTGACGAAATTCTGTATCTCTTGCACCATATTGTACTCATCTTTTGCAGAGTACTGGTACATATAGTAGTTGTAAGTGGATGCCTGCGGGTTCTGAAACTCCTCATCACACAACTTGTCATAAAGTTCCTGTATTGTCATAGTAAATTCTTTATTGATTCAACTTGATAAGCATGAAGTAGGCATGCATCGAGAAACCATGGCTCATTTATCTTTAGGTAATAGAGATATTCTTCATCTGTCAGATCTGGCTGTTTAAGGTCTGTTTTTCCCTCCTGTCTCATTCCTGCCTGATGAAGAATATGGAGATAAACGCTTATGATTTTGTTTTGTGTCAACTCACTCCATGAAGCAACAAATTCGTCATTTCCAGCTATCTCATTATACCGAAGATTCAAATCTTCTTTTGTTATAGTTGGATCGAAAGATTTCCACTTGGGAATTGTGACATTAATGTGAAAGTCCCATATAAGCTTGTAGGTTTTCATCACAACGTAAAACAATGCGACACGTTGAGCCTTTTCGGAGAAAGAGAGGTAATCCTGCCAAAACGAAACAGGTACAGCTTTATATCTCCGAATGAGTTCCGGTACATAACGTTTGCGCGTGTTTATTGATGCCACGTTCAGAAACTCGTTCTTTTTGATTTCATCTTTCATCAATTCTTCTCCATTGGGTTGCATCAAAAGATGAAGTACCGAGTTCATTTCTTGATATAACAAGGCACCAGCTGTGAATGCAGCACTGTAGGAACTATTTATGTTGTTTTTGTTCATATATCTTTATTCTTTTTATTCTGTACTCCATAGGGATTACTGCAGACTGGATATTGCTGTGGTATGTCTGTGTAAGTCTTTTTAGGCATGAAGCTAATAAAAGATGGTTCTAATTGCGATGCAAAGGTACTGCTTACTTACGGAAAGAAATAATAGGCTATACGTATATCATACTACATCCGTATCAACTCTGCAAGTTCTACATCAAGTAGCTTTGCTATTTTTACAAATGTCTCCATGGGTGGCTGACAAGTGTTGGTAACCCACTTTGAAACTGTTGTTGGAGCAACACCTAAGTTGTCTGACAGAAACTTATTGGGCTTGCCCTTTTCTGCCAATACAACCTTGATTCTATTCAGAGGTTTTGTCTCTTCTTTGTCCATAATACACCTTATTTATTATTATATCGCGCCAAAATTACAAAAAATTATTCAAATAACCTTGCAAAAAAGCGAGAAACCTATAAATAAATTGAAATTTTTATGCAAATTTTTCACTTTTTGTCATTTTGGATGCCAAAACGGACTACTTTGATTGACTTATTTCAGAATAAGTCGTTTCACTTCTCTTCCCTTTGGTATTGTTTCAATGCTTCTTCGAACTGAGCTTTTATATAGTCTCGTGCTTTGCGTGGAGAGAGTATCTCGACTCCGGAACCATAGGACATGAAAATGCTGTAGAGTTCGTAGTTGATGCATACGTTTATTTCGAAGGTGCAGGAGCCGTCCTTGCGGTTCTTGTCTATCTGCTTCTGTGAAGGATGAAGAGGTTTCGTTTTGATGTACTGACTCTGCTCACGTGTTGCACGGAAGGTGATGCGATGAGGTCGTGTGCGTATATTCTTACTCACACCAATCAGGTCATCGAAGAAATGCTCAACATCGAAGTCGGGATTCACATGATATGGCTCCTCGCTTGGCTCTATGCTAACAATGCGATCGAGCGCGAGGTTGTAGATGAGGTTATCGCTAATGCGGCTGCCGAAGACGAACCAGCGGTTGCGGAACTCTTTGAGAAGATAGGGACAGAAGAGGAACTCCTGTGGCTGTCGTGCAGAGAACGGCTGATACATCACACGGATGGTCTGCTGATGAGCAATGTAGTTGTAGAGTGGGTTGAGGAGACGCAATCCCTTGAGGTTCGGCACGCTGTCGAAGTGTATGATGGGCTTGCGGTTATGCTTACTGATGGAGAGTTTGTCCTGAAGTCGGCTGACGACATCGGACATCTCGGAGAATTGCTCAAAGTCCTCAAGCTGGCGAAGCATGTCAACTGCCTCCTGCATCACCTCATAGTCGTTCTGCGACATGGGCATATCTGTGATGCTATAGTCCTTGTCGGCATAGCGGTAGTACTTGTGCTCATATACCTCGATGGGTGCGTTATAGCCCAGTTTGTCGGAGCGCATCATCTGTATGTCGCCCTGAACGGTACGCACGCTGACACCTTTGCGAATGCCTTCCATGTCATAGAGGGCATCGGAACAGGCATCTACGAGGTCTTCTAGAGTCCAGCGACGGTAGCGGTTGCGGAGGCAGTTGTCGATAGTCTTGTAGCGGATAAGAGCATTCTTGTTAGCAGGCATAAACGTAAAATAAAAGTTAGAGTTGAGACTTTAGAATAAATACTCGGTGCAAAGATACGAAACTTCTACGCAATCTATTTGCGCAGAACTGAGAAAAAACATTTTTTCGTTGATTTTATAAAAAAAAGTTTGGATTACGCAGAAAGACTGCGCACTTACATCCTAATTTTGCAGCTGAAATTCAGACAATGGATGAATGCTGAGCTATCGCACCACAATTTAGTTTAAGATTTAATGTTTAAAGTTTAAAGTCATGGAAGTAAAGATTATCAACGACCGTCCCGTGAAGATATGGACGGACAATGTAGAAGAGTCTGCCATGCGTCAGATAGAGAATCTGACCACGCTGCCTTTCCTCTTCCATCACCTTGCCATCATGCCTGACGTGCATGCAGGCATGGGAATGCCAATTGGTGGTGTGCTGGCATGCAATGACGCTGTCATACCCAATGCTGTAGGTGTAGACATAGGTTGCGGTATGTGTGCTGTGAAGACCAGCTGGAAGCTGGAGAACATTACTCCTGAGGTTCTTCGCAAGAAGATTATGCGTGGCATACGCAAGCGCATACCTCTTGGCATGGATCATCATAAGGAACCGCAGGATGAGGCATATCTTCCTACCGGTCATGACATCGACAAGACTGTCATCGTAAAACAACGCCATATTTCCATTACCAAGGAGGTCGGCACGCTGGGCGGGGGCAACCACTTCATCGAACTGCAGAAGGATGAGGAAGGCACATTGTGGATAATGATACACTCTGGCTCTCGTAATTTGGGCGCACGTGTAGGCGAACATTATAATAAAATAGCGCGTGATTTGAACGAGAAGTGGCACTCCGTGGTGAAACCGGAACTTCGCCTCTCCTTCCTCCCACGGGGTACAAAGGAGTTTGAGATGTACTGGAACGAGATGCGTTTCTGTATAGACTTCGCATTCTGCAACCGGCGTCTTATGATGCAGCGCATTGAAGAGGTCATCGCCGACGCATTGCCCGGCATTGAGTTTGAGCCGATGATAAACATCGCCCATAATTATGCTGCATTCGAGCATCACTATGGTGAGGATGTCATAGTTCACCGTAAGGGAGCCACACTGGCACGAGAAGGCATTGTTGGCATCATTCCTGGTTCACAGGGAACGGCATCTTACATTGTGGAAGGTTTGGGCAATCCAGAGTCGTTTTACTCCTGCTCTCATGGTGCTGGACGAGTGATGAGCCGCACTGCAGCCATCAAGACCCTTGACATGGCGGCAGAGGTGGCACAGCTCGAAGCCAAGGGCATTGTCCATGCCATACGTTGCCAGGACGATATGCAGGAAGCATCGGGTGCTTACAAGGACATTGAGACAGTCATCAAGAATGAGCTCGACCTTGTGAAGATAAAGACCCGTCTGCTGCCCATTGCCGTGATAAAAGGGTAGTGAGACATCGTTATACGTATATCAGAATCGTATATGTCAGCAGAAATGCCGAACTTCGCGGTGTAAAAACGAAAAGATCTTTGAAAATCTGTAATAAAGTAGTGGCTGCCGTAGCACTGGGATACTTCGGAATTGCTAGATCTGTACAACACTCCCATCGCGATTGTTGCGCCACTTACGTTGAAATTGAATCGATTGCCGTAATAGAGGCTTACTTCGTCTGGTCTTGATGACAGCCAGGATTTAGGCTTGAAAGCAGCCATAATTTAAAGAGTGCGTATAAGCTCACAGGCCGAAGGACCGGTTCCCGCAAGGGAGGTTCAAGCCTCTATGTCTGTAGCATTGACTTCAACATAGCAACCAACTGCCGTAGAAGAGGAATACTTCGATCCAGAGCAGAAAGCCCGCGCCGAAAGGTTTGGCTTAATTGCCACAGCGGGCGCAAGAATCCCCTTCGATTGTCGCGTTGGTTTCCTTTTACAAACTAATAAGAATAAAGATATGAGTACATTCAACACATTTGCCAAAGAGTCAACGACAAAGCTTAACCGCGCAGGTGGTGAGGCTTTCGCTTTGACTCCGGAACTGGAACTGTATACCACCGTCGTTACAGCTTCACTCAGCAACAAGTTTTACGAGACGGCATCGGAACGTATCGACCGCATTGCAAGCCTTGTTGGCAGATGTGATGCGCATTTTGTGGCTCAGTTGGCAGTCTATGCTCGTCAGAAGATGAACCTTAGAAGTGTTCCTCTCCTCCTCGTTGTTGAACTAGCAAAAGTTCACAGCGGCGATGACTTAGTAAGCCGTACCGTGGAGAAAGTGATTATGCGTGCTGATGAGATAATGGAATTGCTATCATGCTATCAGTGGCGCAACAAGAACAATATCTCTGGTACAGGAGGTAATACTCCGAAGAAGCTTGGCAAACTCTCACATCAGATACAGGTAGGACTACAGCGAGCTTTCAATAAGTTCGATGAATATCAATTCGCAAAGTACGATCGTGACGGTTTGGAGGTAAAACTGCGCGACGCCCTCTTCCTCGTACATCCTAAAGCAAAGGACGAAACCCAACAAGCGTTGTTTGACAAGATTGTTAACAGGACACTAGAGACTCCTTACACATGGGAGACGGAGTTGTCAGCGCTTGGTCAGAAGGTGTTTGGTTCTGAAGCTGCCAAGAAGGATTCCTTCGCTGCCAAGTGGGAAGAACTCATTGAAAGCGGTAAGCTGGGCTATATGGCTATGCTGCGCAACCTCCGAAATTTCTTACTCTTTGATATTTCGAGGGATAAGATAAAAGATGTTGCCGACCGTCTCAGCGATGAGTATGAGGTGTATTGCTCAAAGCAGTTTCCCTTCCGTTTTCTCTCTGCCTACAAGGAGCTGAAACCCATTGCAAATGGCAAGACAACCATTCTGCTTGATGCTCTTGAAAAGGCTGTATTAGCATCTGCGCAGAATATAGACGGTTTCGATGAAAACTCGCGTGTGCTAATTGCGTGTGATGTATCCGGGTCTATGCGTAGCCCCATCTGCAGAAACAGCAGTGTTGAGAATTATGATGTAGGACTGGTATTGGCAATGCTCTTGAAGAATCGTTGCGAAAATGTGGTCAGCGGTCTCTTTGGTGACACATGGAAGGTTATAAACTTACCTTCGTCCGGTATTCTCAGCAATGTTGATGCCCTCTATGCACAGGCTGGTTCTGTAGGTTATTCCACCAATGGTTTCAAAGTTATCGAATATCTGAGAACGAATAATATTATCATGGACAAAGTGATGATGTTCACAGACTGCCAGATGTGGAACAGCTACGGCACAGGACAGACAATCCGCAAAGAGTGGGATGAGTATAAGAAGATTGCTCCCAACGCGAAGCTCTACCTTTTCGACCTTGCAGGCTATGGCGCAGTACCACTCGACATCGTACGTGAGGATGTCTACCTCATAGCAGGATGGAGTGACCGCATCTTTGAGATACTCACAGCTATCGAGAATGGCTCCAGTGCCATTGAAATGATAAGAAAGACAGAGATATAACAGACTAAAGGCGGCTGCCGTAGCAATGGGATACTTCGGAATTTCCAGATCTGCACATCACTCCCATAGCATTTGTTGCGCCGCTTCCTATGACAGCGAAACCAAGAGTCTACAGCATAGAGGGTTCGTTTAGGTTCCCATTATCTGTCAGGTTCTTGGCTAGCTGTCACTTTTTATAAAATTTATGGTTCCTCTTGTGAAGCTTGATTAGAAAAAATAACCATTATGAAGAATTCTGTATCTACAAAACACATCAACATTGCACGTCACCTGAGAACACTAATCGAACGTGACGATGGAAAAAAGAAACAAAGGCTGGCGTGCCCAACAGCGTAAACTGCACTATGTGAGAAGACTCAAGTATTATTCCAATTCAGCTTCGTTTTGGTACGTTTTGGCTTTGTGGCCAAATTCACGAACTATCAAGAATAGTAAGGGGGAACTGAATTTTCACCCAAACTGGAAGGACTTGTATCATCACAACTGGTGTTCTGCACTTCGCACTACTGGCAAGCCATGCAGTTGCTGGATGTGCAGTCCTAACAAGTACAAGCGCAAGGACTTCAAGAAAGAGACTCGAATGCTTATTAAACTTGAGTTTGAGTCTGAATTTCAAACGTTCAAAAAGAAAGTGAAAGTTTAAATTCAATTTAAAAAATGTCCACTGTTTGTCACAAATGGTGGGCATTTTGGTCAATATTCTCTTAAACTTATATAATAATGAACAGAGTCTGATTCATACTTCATAATTTTTTTTGTATATTTGCACACCAGAGTGTGCAAGTTTGACAAATAACAAAAGGTGAGACGTAATGAGTTACACTTACAAATATCCAAGACCTGCGGTCACCGCTGACTGCGTTGTCATCACTCACGAAGCAGAGCCAAGAGTGCTGCTTATCAAACGTGGTGGTGAACCATTCAAAGACTGCTGGGCAATTCCTGGTGGTTTCATGGAGATGAATGAAACCACCGAACAATGTGCTGTCCGTGAACTAAAGGAAGAAACAAACATAGTCATATCAGACCTCCACCAAATTGGAGTATATTCTAAAGTGGACAGAGACCCACGAGGCAGGACAGTCAGTGTGGCTTATCTCGCCATCACTGACAAAGCACAAGATGCCATCGGACAGGACGATGCTGCAGAAGTAAAATGGTGGCCTCTGACAGCACTTCCCAAAATGGCATTTGACCATGATGATATCATGAGGGATGCCGTAAGACTTTATCAGAATCTCAACTAAACCGCAAATTAATCCAACTCACATAGCATATATGACATCATTCATCGCACTCGCAAACTCTGCAGGAATAGCATGCTCCAGTGACACTGACCATACTATATTCCAGTTGTCAAAAACAGAACCTTTGGCAATTGCAGTCAATTCCAGTTCTCCCATTCCATGGGATGACATTGTTGATTCAATCAAAAGTAATGGCTCGTTCGCTTCCAAGGAAAACTTCACTGAATACATCAAGGCTTTCGAGTCTATGATTGCTGATTACAAGTTTAAGATCGATCTTAAGAAACTTTCAGACGAGGAGGCTGCCGTTGTTTTCATGGGATATGGCAATAGTGATATATTCCCAACTGTTTGCAAGGCGAGGTTGGTCTTTGAAAACGATTGCTGCAAAATAGCAATTTTGAGTACCGAGCAGATAACTCACGACAATCAAGCCAGCATTACAACTATAGGCAACTTTGAGAACTTAGCCACGATTCTGTATGGCTCAACCAAAGAAACCGATGCGTTCTTGATAAAAAAGCAGGAGGAGGCATACAACAAATTCAAGAAGCGTGTCTTTGAAAAGTTCAGGGACACTGAAGCAGAAGAGTCAATGACCAAACGATTCAATGAGTTTGATATAAATGATGCTGGCATTCAATATATGAGTGAGACAAGACGTCAATATATGGAAGACAACATTAAGATTGGTTTGGATTCATTCAGCGTTGAAGAACTTGTATATTCCGTTGAAAAATTGGTTAATGCAAATGTAAGATTGTCCCATCTTCTCACAAACAGTCAGGGACTTCCTGGCAGTACCAGAGAAATTGCCGTTGTTACCCGTGCAGAAGGATTGACATGGTGTTTACATTCTTTATACGCCCTTTAAATAATTCAGTATTATGACAGCAGTAGTAGGTATACTCAACAGACGCGGCGCAGCTATAGCAGCGGATAGTGCCGTGACCCGACATAGAGGTTTCAAGGGTGAAAAAATCACCAAAAACGGTAACAAGATGTTACGTCTCAGCAATATGGTTCCTATCAGCATCATGCTTACTGGCAATGGTGATTTTCTGCATGTTCAGTGGGATATTGTCATAAGACGCTATAGACAAGAACGAGGGAACATTGAACACGCAACGGTAAAGGACTGTGCTCAGGATTTCTTTGATTATATTGCCAGCAAAGATATTTTCTTTGACTTGGCCATCGTAAAACAGTTCATTTTGTCTGTGATATCCCGCACTTACGAGGATGTCGTTCAGGCTATGCCTCGCAATTTGGACATTAGAGATGAACACGGCAAATTGAAGAAAGCAAAGTCTTTTGCGACTTCGTTTGAAAATCAGTGCAGGAAATATCAGAAAGTGTTCCTCAAGAATGGTATATGTTCACAGTTTGAGAACTACACCTTCGATGATTTCAAAAAATTTTTGAGCACGACTGATATGGTTGAGCAGTTTGCCATGAAATATGGATATGACGAAGAAGATTGCTTTGTGTTTTCAAAAGGTATGCCACTAAACCTGCTACATGGTGTGATGGAAGAATTCTTGCGCACTGTATACATCAGACTGATCGAACGCCACTCAAGAGGAGGCAGATTGGCGGAACTCGTGTTTACAGGATTTGGTACCGAAGAAAAATATCCGTCTCTCTTGTCTGCAATAACCTATGAAGGCTTTGACAATCACGTTAATTATTATTTCCGTAAAGAAGTACACATTGACGATAAGCACCCTGTAGCTATCTGCCCATTTGCACAGGATGATATTACGAATTCCATTCTTCAGGGAATTCATGAGAAATACGAGCTCAATCTGTTTATGTCGTTCCCGATCCTAATAGCTGATGACAATGTTGCAGAATGCACTCCAGATTTGGATTCGCAACCAGAAGACTATGAAGACTCCATTGAGGAAATTGACGTTGGAATGGATGACCAAAACTTCATGCCCGAATGGGAGCTCATGGAGGTACAAGACGAAGACTTGAAGAAACAAGTCAATAGTGCTCTTCAAGTTCACAAGAAGCAGAATCAGCGTCAGTGGGAAAAAGCCCTTGAATCCTACAATCTTGAGGCAATGGCTGCATTGGCTGAAAGTCTGATTGACTTGACTGGATTCCAGCGCATACTCAACTTTGACCCAGAAGGAGTCGGTGGCCCTGTTGATGTCGCGGTGATCTCGAGGAATGACGGCTTTACATGGCTCAGCCGAAAGAGCTGGTACCATCACAAAGACACGAATGGTCAGTATGGCCGACTTGGAGTATAAACTAATCAAACCTAATGTATATGGCTAACAATATCTTTTCCAGTAGACTTCACGACTCCGTCGAGAACTATTACAACTACAAGCCAGACACACTTATGCCGCTTTTGATGGTGGCATTGGCTACACAAGGCAAGTTGTCCATCTCTGGCCAAGAGAATGGAATTGTATTTTGCTCCATTGACCTCAATGAGGTGATGAACTATGATTGGGTAAAACTCGACCCAGCTCTCCGCAAGCAATTCAAGCTGTATCTGTCTGAAGGCAAAAGCACCATTAAGGTAACAGGTATTCTTGATGAATCACTGAAAGACATCTATCATACATTCTATCATTACGATACATATACAGTAGAACAGGAATATCACCATCGCATTGGTATCCTTTATCATCATTCTAGTAATGAAGCTAGTGAGCATGCTCACCGTGAATATGCCACATATTGTCTAGCTAATGCCTTGCTGGATTCTCCAATAGAATTCCTTCAAGACCGTTTCCTAAACATAGCTAATCATATTCTGGTTAAATCAGGTCTGCAACCCGAGCGACCTAGACTTAAAGTAGCGCAGACATTATGTACTCTTCTGAATTACGATGGAGAAGGTGTGGTTTATAATCCATTTGCAGGATGTGCAATTGCCGCAGCAATGATTCAAGCAGGCGATATGCTCTATGCCGACGGCGATACGAATGACAAGCTCTATGCTGCTGCCCGTCTGCTTAACTATGGTACAGGTGGCAACAATGCCCATGTGCAACAGCGAAATTCTCTCGAATGGCTGAACTGTTCTAAGATTGACTATGTAATGTCAACCTACCGCGGATATATAAATGGCAAGTCTGCATTTGACTTCTGTCTGTCAAAGTGTTTTGATACGTTGGCAGACGCTGGAAAGTTCGCAGGAATTGTATCTCCGAAGGACATCTTTGAGAATCAAAGTGATGAAATGAAGGAGGCATTGAAACGAGACTGGATTGAGACAATCGTGCTTCTTCCTTTTGGAGAGGTTGCAGTTCTTGTCAATGCAAACAAGTCATCAGAGATGAAGAAACAAGTACGTTTCTACGACCTCAATCATCCAATGCTTCGTTGTCGTCCTATCAATCGAGTACTGTCAGATGAAAGTTATGCGGACTTCTTCAAAGTCTCAGACATCAAGAAGAAAGATTTCCTCAAGAATTTCATCAACCCAGAGCTACCCGAACGCGATGGAAATATAATTGTCAAGTTAAGTGATTTCGTCAGCAAGATTCGCAGGCAGACATACTCTTTGACCAGAGTACCAGAGGAAGAGAAGGTCATGGCGTATATTGACCGAAAAGAGACGTACAATATGTACAAGAACCTCTGGATGAATGATATTGACAAGAAAAATATCTCATTCCTTTTCGCTCCTGCATATCATCTTACTAGTGACTGCCTCATTACAAATTCTCAGGGTAGACTTGAGCCAAGATTGTTTGACGCAGACCAAGGTACAGCATATTTCCAAGATGGCTATGCGTTCAGCATCAAAACTGATGCCCCCTTCGATGCAAAATGGTTGATGACTCAGCTTAACGAACCTTATGTAAGACGTCAGTTACATCCGTATGGAATGGACGAGATGGTTCCTGAGACGATTACTGAAGACCAGATTCTCAATCTTTCGCTCTATCAGGAATGTGAAAAACAGCAGGAAGATGATGACTTTGATTTCGACAATCTTGAAGGTGATGTGTTGCCTATGGGATATGAACTAAGCAGCGAACATGTGGTATACACTATCCATAAGTTCTTGGGGCATGGTAGTTTTGGTTATGCATACAGCGCATTGTCTCATAATCTTCTAAATGGAGAAGAAAAGGAAGTTGTCTTGAAAGAGTTTTATCCTTGCAGCGATTTCCATAGAGAGGGCGATGAATTCCGAGCTGTTGCAAACGAATATACGAATTTCGACATAGACACAGAGAGACAAAAGTTCTGCGAAGAAGCAGAGATCATGCGTCGTCTTGGCAATACTCCAGATAGCCATATCGTACCCGCTGAAGAACTATTCAAATGTGAGAAGACGGACACCATGTACTATGTGATGCCATTCTATCATGCGGGATCTCTGGAAGACCTTCAGAATACTGGTGCAAATTTCTCTGAGGAACTTGTTCTTAAGCACATTGTAGAGCCTTTATGCAAAGCCCTTCATATTGCTCATGCAAATAAGGTGCTTCATCTCGATATCAAACCAGAAAACATCCTGGTAGATGAAAATGGCGATGCTGCTTTGACTGACTTTGGTGTAGCAAAACAGTATGATGATGAAGGTTCAATCATTAATCGTGCCGGTGTACATGGAACAAGTGACTTTGCAGCACCAGAAATGCGTGTCCATGGTTCTGCAATGATTAAGTTCGGCTCTGAGCCAGACATATTTGGTCTATCAGCAACTCTCTATAACATAATGACCAACAATCGTCCCCATCCGATTCAGTACAACAGTGATGAAGATAGAGACTTAAGGCACTTCATGAAGGAAGCAAACGTCTCCGACAAGTTCGCCGATGCCATTGTTGCAGGGTTGCAAGCAGCGGCTCCGGCACGTCCCGCAAATGCTCAGGCTTTCTTGAACAAGTTCCCTGGTTACGAAAACGTTAAACTCAAATCCTGCTAATGACAAGAAACGGATATTATGTTGTACTCGACTTTGACGGAACGGTAGTGAAACATCGCTACCCAGCCGTCGGAGAAGATATAGGTGCCGTACCTGTTCTGCGCAAGCTTGTGCAGAACGGGCATGACCTTCTCCTTAGTACCATGAGAAGCAGAGATTCAGAAGGTGTTGACACTCTTCAACCTGCACTCGATTGGTTTGCTTCCAACGACATTCCTCTTTTTGGAGTGAACGAAAATCCCGACCAGAAGGAATGGACTTCCTCCCCAAAGGTGTATGGTAACATCTATATTGATGATGGTGCTCTCGGTGCTCCGCTGAAAGCAGATGAAACAGGTATCCCTTATATAGACTGGAGTTTGACTTCAATTCACTTGTACTTAAGAGGATTACTAACTCAAGAAGACATTGTCAATCTTGTCCAAGAGGGAGTTGTAAGCCTAGAACATGTTCAAATAAAAGAGAAATAGTTATAGACATATGAAGACAATCAAGATTTTCCTTGCCTCATCAGAAGAACTTAAGCCCGAAAGAGAGATGATGGCCTCTCTCGCGAACAGTCTGAATACCGTGCTTGAAAAGCAAGGCATTCAGGTTATCGCTGTTGAATGGGAAAACCTCGATGCTTCAATGGGACCTCTTCATAAGCAAGAAGACTATAATATCAAGCTCAAAGAATGCGAGATGTGCATGGTTCTTTACTGGACTAAATTTGGTATGTATACCAAAACAGAACTAGACACAGCTTTCAATGAGTTAAATATGGGAAATAACCCGAGGAAAGTGTATGTGTACTTTAAGGAATCAGATAATCCGAGTGAGGAACTTAAGGCATTCCGTGACTCTTTCCCAACAAAATACGGTCATTTCTATACACCTTTTGCTAATTTTGATACTCTTAAAGCTCACTTCTTGCTTCAGTTTATGGAGTATCAAAGCCAGACCTTGCAGAATTCAAAATCAATTGAAGTCAAGGATGGAAAGGTTATTGTAGGAAACACAGAATATGTGAATCTGGAGAAGGTTCCTTTTGCAGGAAATAACGAAGAGTATAATCTTCTTTTAAAGAATATCAAGAAGACAAAAAAGTTAATTGCTATTACAGACGAAGATGATACAGATTATGCAGAATATGTAGAGGAACTTCAACAATTGCAAGAAAAACTTGCAAAAATGGAATCTAGTTTGTGGGACACAGCTCTCATGATAACCCGTTTGAGTACAACCAAATGTAGTGATAGGCTTAATCGCGCTATGGATTTGTTTTCAAATGGAGACAACAAGGGTGCACAAGCTATACTCAATGAGGATGAAATTGAAAAAGATATAGAGCATAATCTAAATTTGATTAAATTGGGAGAAGAAGGAAGAAAAGGAATAGCAACTAATATTGAAGAATATCGGCTTAAGATAAAAACTCTTGAGATTGAGATGTCCGATGAATGGTATATCAAAGTGGATAATTTATATAGAAGATGTATTGAGTTGGGCAAAGATAATATTTCGCAAGAAAGCTATGCCTATTTATTGGCAGAGTACGGTGATTTCCTTAGTGGCGAAAAAATGTATGATACTGTCGAGAGTGTTTATGCTGAATCCCTCAATATGTTCAAGGAATTAAATAGAAATACAGAACATAAGTATTCTAATGATATTTATTGGAACCTTAGAAACTTATCAGAATTTTATATTAATTCTAATCAATATGAAACTGCTGACAAATGTTTAAAAGAGATTTGGCAGTTAATAAAAGATTCATGCGATTCGGCAAAAAAAGGAGAGACTCTTTATCATTTGGCATATCTTCACTCAAAACAATTGAAAGATGATTTACCAGAGAAAGAATTAAAACAAGCAATACAAATCCTTGAAAGTGAAGATAGTGAAGAAGGTAGAAATATATTGAAAGAATGTTTCTATCACATCGGTCTCATTCATAAAAACGCTAATAAATTTGACCTTGCAAGAGAAGAAGCAAAGAAAGCTCTAAAAATTCATCTCGAAGACAATAATGAAACGTCTGATGTATTTTCTTCTAGAATATATGAACTACTCGGCCATACTTATTCATCTGAAGGGAGAATAGATGAAGCAATTAAAATGTATAGTAAATGTGAAGAGGTAATTCGTGATTATATTAAGAAGGATCCTAATGCTTATAATATACACTTAGTATGCGCGTTAGGAAATCTTTCGTATAACAATTCTCTTTTGGGAAATTACGAGCTGGCAATTGAAGAATTGAGTGAAGCACTTGAAATAACGACCAAGCTTTTCCGCCAATATCCTTTGCAGTATTCCGAGTATTATGCGAGAATATTGCACGATTATGCGTATCAATTGAAAAATGCAAAAAGGTACAAAGAGGCAATAGATGTTTTGTCAAATTCCATTGAAGCCTATGATATTCTAAAAAACACTGATGCTGAGAGACATTTATTTCAAATCTCCAACACATACAATTTGTTAGGCTGTATTCATTTAGATAATAGCGAATACGAAAAAGCAAAAGAATATTTAACTCAAGCATTAGAGCTTAGGCAAGAACTGGGAAAAAAATACGGATATAAATACAATGATATCGTAGCACAAACTCTAACGAATATAGCACTTTTAAATTGTAATACATATCATTTTCAAGAATCCGAAAAACAGTATCTACAACTAATTGATATTTATAAAAATCTATCAGAGAATTTTGGTCAAAAGCATGAATGCGATTTAGCACTTGTGTATTTGAACCTCGGATGGCTATTCCAAAAACAAAGAATATATGGCAAGTCTATTCAATATGGGAAACTGTCAATCGATACTTATAAATCTGTTCCTGACTCGTCCATCCGTGACAAGAATCAATTCATGTCTTTGCTGGCTAAAGCTCTTCACAATATATCGGTTGTGTATTTTAAGAAAGACATGAAGGAAGAGGCTTTTCAATCAATAAATGAGTCTATTGGGATTACTAAAGAACTCGCAAAAGCCAATTCCAAGTTTTATGCCATACAATTATCCGATGATTATAATAAGATTGCATGGTTCTATTACAAACTTCACGATAATAAAAGTGCTGAGCCTTTTGCTACAAAATCAACAGATATTGCAAAAGAATATGACATAAAACCAAGCATAAGAATGTCACTTGATACTTTAGCATGTATTCATCGTGATTTAGATAAAATAGAATTAGCCGAAAAGGAATTCACCGAATGCATCAAACTATGCAGAGAATTAAGAGATAATTCTCCTCAATTCTACGATGGAAAACTTGCTCATGAATATATAGAGCTTGCAAAAATTAAAGGTGATAAGGTACAACGTTTGGATCTTCTAACCAAAGCTAAAGAGTTGTTGAATAAATTAGACGATAATCATTTGTTTGACTTCAAAGAAGATGTAGAAGAATTAAAATTATTAGAAAATGAGTATAAATAAATATATTCCCCACCCAGCAGACGTTTCCAACGTCGAGCTGCCAGCAGAACTCAACGAACTTGCAGAGTCTATTGCCAAGAACGTTCATGAGGTATGGTCTCAGAGTCGTATCTCTGAAGGATGGACATACGGACCTGTACGCAATGACGAGAAGAAAGAGACGCCATGTCTTGTGCCGTATGAAGAGCTTCCCGAGATTGAGAAAGCGTACGACCGTAACACCGCTTTCAATACGCTCAAATACATTGTATCGTTAGGATTCCAAATAAGTAAGTGATATGAAGATATTTAAAGACAACAAAAAACAACTCAATATCAATCCTTTGGTGGTCTATTTTATAATGACACCAGAAGAGAAGGAGCGTCATGCACGAGACATAGAGCGTCTGAACAGGTCGAAGACGATGAACCATAATCTCTTCGAATTCAACACTGTTGTGCGCGCGCGTTATAACAATAATGTGTTGACAAAAGGACTTATCAAAGACATGGAGGAAAACAATGTCATCGTCAAACTTTTTGGAAATGATGATGAAAGATTCTCCTATGCGTTTGAGACCATTGAGTTCAAGGAAGGGTATTTCGAGAGTCAGGTGGAAAGTTTCCTTTATGATGTATGTACACTCAATGTCAAGAATCTGAAGGCAGAGAAGAAACGCCTTAGCAACTATCCTTCAAAAGAGCGTAAGGGAGCCGTTGAGATACTCTTAAAATCATTTACAGAAGTCGTTGATGACTTTGGTTTTAAGAAGGTGCATGCCATCGCTTCCAAAAGGTCTTCTTATGAGCCATCAACTTCCAATGATATCGACTTTGTATCAGATTTTGACTTTCCATACAAACCTGTTTCATGTAGTCCTGTTTCAAATGGCAACGCCAGTAAGATACCACGTGGCATAGAGGATGACATCCGCTATGCCATGGGAAGTAAGGAAGGACGAAAGAAGGAAGATGCCAAGAAGCGTCTCATCTCCATGATTGAGGGGTGGTTTGATGCGCCGTCTTCCGGATACTCAAAGAAAGTCCTTACTGGCGCAGTTGACAATACCAAGTCAGAAACTTTGGAAGAGGATACCTATACTCGCCATCCATCATCACAAGTTCCGACCATTAGTGTTGAGATCAAAAAGATAACTGTGCTCAATAGAAAAGATGGCTCAAGGAAAGAAAGTTATGGCTTTGTGTATAACATAGATGGAGAAAATGTCGAAATGTATATCGGTGGCACCGAGCCAGCAATGATATACGCTTGCACATTGCTTAAGCAGTACACAGGTGCCCGCTTTTACCTTGATGATTTAAAGATTCCAAAGGGTGAACTGTCGAGATTCAATCCGAATACGCCTGAAAAGAAATATCAGAATGCAACTCTTGAATGGATAAAGCAAATATATAAAGTATTTGTGCCATCAGCTGAAAAGGACTTTCCTGAATGGTATGCTTCTCTTTTCAACTTCCAAGATAAGAGTCCTGGTCATCCTATTTATCAAGGCAAGTCTGCATGTAACAGTAAAATATCCAAAACGCTAAAGGAATATAGGAAAGCCATCTATTTCTGTACCCTTCAAGCTAGAGAAGACAGCAAAGGAAAATTCTATGAGGTTGATCTTCCTTCGTCAGAGTCGATAAAAATTTCTGGTGAACTGCTCAAACTCGTACCGGAATCACCTGCCACGCCAGTTCATGCAAGACCTGAAAATGAATATAGAAAATAGTCTCTTGCGCTAAAGACAACGGCATTTAGACCGTTATACGTATATGGCAATCGTCCACATCGGTAATTTACTTTACCTTTGTGGACGATTTCAGTTATATAGGCTAACATTCATAAATAAATACCGTTATACGACTATGCGAAAACTTCAAATTAACCGACACAGCTCTGACATTTTTGATGACAATGATTTTGAGAAAGAGGAGAAAGTTTATGTTGAACCCAAAGAATGGACTATCATCACCGCTTTAGACCGAGTTCTCGACAGGGCACGTGGCAGCGAACTCTCTGATGAATTCTGGAGCTCCGTGAAAAATCCCATTGCTTACCTGCGTGAGCGACTGGAGTTGACAGACATTCAGATTGTGTTTGTCGCAATCATGGCTGAAGCAGGCGAACCTCTGTCATGGCGTAAGTTTGGCAACTTCCTCCACAGTAGCCGTCTTTCCACCATGTGCTATTCAGAAGAAATAGAGGAACTGCTGGCAAAGCGCTGGGTCATTCGTCGAGGCACGCATGAGATGGGTGGTTGCTTTGAGGGCTTCGCTCTGGAACATGGTGTCGTTACCGCTCTACGTCATAACAAGACTTTCGTTCCGGAGAAACTTGACGGATTCAATGAGCAACAATTCATGGACAAGTTGGAAAGTCATCTTGACAAGAACCTCAACAACCGCAATGCAAGTTTTGAGGATGACGAAATTTGGATGCAGCAGTTGGTGGAAGCGAACCCTCATCTGCCTCTATGCCATGAGGTCATGCGTTTCGAGGATATACATGACAAGTCATTGCTGTTGATGATAGCCTATGACTATGCGCAGTGGGCTGAATCTGATGACGAGGGACTAACCCTTAACAGTATCGATAATGTATATCCTGAGGATTGGGAATGCAACGGACTCCGTCGCGACTTGCAGAACGGGACTCACATACTAATGTCAGCAGGTCTTATTGAGCAGAAGTGTGAAGACGGTATCGCCAATACAGAGCGCTATGTGCTGACGCAAAAGGCAAAGTCAGAATTACTGTCAGCGTATGAGCCAAGTAAGTCAAAGTGCAAGACACCACATCGTAGAGACAAGTCTTTGAAGAGCTTTACTGAAATCAAGGAGAAGTCACTTTTCTACAATTCTTGTGAAGAGAATCAGATAGCCCGTCTGACAAGTCTCCTCTCCCAGGATAATCTCCCTGACATCCAGCGCCGACTGGAAGAGCAAGGCATGCGAAAGGGCTTTGCGTGTCTCTTCTATGGAGCCCCTGGCACAGGTAAAACAGAGACCGTGTTGCAGATTGCACGCCAGACCGGTCGCAATATCATGCAGATAGACATTGCAGGATTGCGTGACAAGTTCGTCGGGGAAACAGAGAAGAACGTGAAGGCAATCTTCACACGCTACAAGCATCTCTGCAAGAACAGCGATGTCATGCCGATTCTTTTCTTCAACGAAGCAGACGCCATCTTCAACAAGCGTACGACTGTTGGTGGCATCAATCCGACTGTCGAGAAGATGGAGAACTCCATGCAGAACATCATCCTGCAAGAGGTTGAGAATCTTGAGGGCATTCTTATTGCTACGACAAACCTCACCTGCAACCTTGATGATGCCTTTGAACGCCGTTTCCTCTTTAAAATAGAGTTCAAGAAGCCAGAGACCGAGGTCAAGGCAAAGATATGGACTGCCATGCTCAACAATATCAGCGAAGAAGATGCCCATATTTTGGCAGAGCGCTATGACTTTTCTGGTGGTCAGATAGAAAACATTGCCCGTAAACGTGCCATTGACTATGTTCTTAACGGCAAGTTCGCTACTCTTCAAGAACTCGAAACTTACTGTAAGGCTGAGATGCTCGACAAGAAGGGTAGTCGTGCACGTATTGGATTCAACGTATAAACAAACAATTAAAAAGAATAATGCAAAGAGTAGCTATTGAAAGAGCGGACACCGAACGAGTATGGGTCCGCTCTCGCGAGTCGGAAAAGTTCCTGGAGAATGGACTCTGGGGACTCCGAGACATCAAGGGAAAGGTCATTCTTGAACCTAAGTTTGACCAGATTGAACTGTGCAAGGAGTTCGTATATGTGCATTCAGGTAACAGTCATTCCTTTTACTATCCCTACGGTAAGGTATCCACTTCTGACGACAATAAGTATGATTACCGTTTTTATGAGAACGGTAAAATTGGTCTGAAGGATGAAAATGGCGGTATCCGTTTCCCCGCCATTTACGATTGCGTAAAGGATTGGCATAGATATGATGTTGTATATGTACGTAATGAGGATGGCTTCCATTATTACAATAGTGATAACGAGGAAATACTGACGGATTATATACCTATTGAAGGAAGTGATTGTGAAGACGAACCATTCTTCGATGACGAGAAGCAGAGCACCGGCGTACTCATCACCAGACGTTTCGTTGAAGGTCGTCTGAATAACAACTGTGTAAGAATGGGAAGCGACAGATGGGTGGAGTTCAGCAGAATAGCATATAAGGATATACACAATGTCATTGGTAAATGTGAGGTCATCCCCATGCCAGATGATGCATTTCTTGGCATTGAGAGCAAATCAACATATATCTACAGTGCCTTCATAGCACAATCCAATGGCGAAGCACCTGTTGAAGACTGCATCAGTCAGCTTGCAATGCTTGGAGCATATCAGTCTTCGTGGCATTTCCTGACGAAGGTATGGATTCATCCAGAATCATCCATAACGATGGAGACGTTAAAGAAATTATGGTTAGTATTTAGTGCCAATTCTGACTTCTATAGTCATGAGGACATAAGAAGCCGTTTTGAAGTCGAGGACTGGCTTCGTATCGGCATCGGCTACGACGACACCCTTGAGAAGGATGAACTGAAGATACTGCAGGTGCAGTATTTCACTGACCGTTGGCCGGAGCAGATAGAAATGGAGTGGGTAAAAGCCCTTCGTAGCGAGAAAGTCGAAAAAATAAAAGAGATTCACAAACGGCTTACAGAACGTATCGAAGAGGTACGTAAAGGAAAGGGCGATGAGTATGCCGACACCATGCGCTCAGAGATTCTTGAAGGATGTCATATTGCGAGCAATGCAACCACGGAATTCAATACTGATGAAGAGATAGAGAAATATGATTACCTGCATGGACTGGGCTTCCATTGTATTGATACTCTATGGTTCCTTTGTGGCAAAATGATCTCGGAGTCTTTCAATGAAAACGAGCCAAATCCCATGGAAGCCTCTGATTTGATGTTCTGCAAGAAGAAGATAGAATGGCTGCTGAAGAATGGTACTTCCAAGAACTTTGTAAGAATGAAGATGATGCCGCTCGACATGCTAACAATGCTGAAGAATGTGTATGCCGAGCATGAGTGGCCACTGGAATGCCAAGTCATTCTTACCGACATAGAAGCCATGATGCGTCGTTGTGGATGCAGGTATGCTCATGAACATGACATTGACAAGGTGTTCTGGAGAGAATTCAAGCCTGGACTGTATGACGAGACTCCGTTTGAAACAAAGCCATATATTGGCAAGGTAATAATAGGTGACGTGGTAAGAGAAGAAGATCTCAATAACCTAACAATGTAAGATTATGGAAATAAAGCAAAAATGGATTAATGAGCATGGGGTGTTTTATCCCATTCCGGGCAACACAATACTTCACATCACACCAGGAACAGGTGTGTTTCAGATTCACGAGGACAGGAGCATGTCAGGCTCACGCCTCGGTTTAGTAAAGCTTGCAGACTCGTTCCAGTTCAATTTCAAGATTTATGATCTTGGCATAGAGGACATCATGCAGAAGATTGAGAAAACATGGAATTCAGACGTATTCGTGAACGGAGACAAAAACCTAGGAGTCATTTTCAATGGGCTGAAGGGAACTGGCAAGACTATCGGCGCAAAGATTCTCAGCAACCGTATGGGAATCCCTGTTATATTGGTCAATGCCCCATACAACGGTCTGCTTGACTTCATTCAGTCGCTATGTTTCGAATGTGTGGTTCTAATTGATGAGGCAGAAAAGACCTTCCATGAGAACGGGGAGATACTCCTTAAGATGATTGATGGCGTGTACAACGAAAAGCGCAAGCTATATCTTCTCACCACGAACAATCTGTATCTTGACAACAACTTGCTTGGCCGTCCAGGACGTATTCGCTACATCAAGCAGTTCGGAAATCTCAATCCGAATGCCATCAAGGAATATCTGAATGATAACCTGAACGATAAGAGCAAGGCTGAGGATGTCATTAAGGCTGTTGATACACTTGAGATATCTACCATTGACATCCTCAAGGCGATTGTGGACGAGGTCAACATTCATGGCGAGATAGGTGAACATAGCATGCTGAACGTTCCAAAGGCACGTTACAAGATAGACATTATCAAATTTGACGATCTCAAGCGTGAAGACTTTGACGACTTCAAGCAGTTCATGAAAGACCATGTCCCTGCTGATGAATCTCTTCGCAGTTGGCTTGACAAACCATGGCGTGTCAATGAAGAGAACAAACAGGAAGATAATCAAGACATGATTGAGGATAAGTTTGACATGAGCTGTTGGATTACTCAGATTGCTTCAAGCAGTCCCGTCATCATAAAAGGCCAGAACTCTCAGATTGGTGAGGTCATCGAAGAGGTGGATGACAATGGTTACTTTGTCGTTCAAGACAACTACTCAGATGATGAGGTACTCTGCCGCATCCTAAACTATCACGATGCGCCTTCGCTCTATAGAGGCTCGTTGAAGTCACTGTTTTTCTAGAATACGTCTTATGGCACAGATAATTACCATTAACAAGGAGGACGAACTCTTTCCCGAAGCATTCAAGGCTATCGGGGAAGATTGTCCCGGGAGAATCTATGCGATGGGCAACCTCGATTTGCTCAAGAGAGAACACTTGGTGGCCATCATCGGTAGCCGCAAGGCGACAAGAACAGGCAATAGTAAGGCTTACAACCTTGGCATCAGCTATGCCAAGAAAGGATATGTCGTTGTCAGCGGACTGGCTTTGGGTTGCGACGCATCGGCTCACCGTGGATGCATGGATGCTGATGGTGGTACCATAGCTATCGTTGCTACCGGACTGAACCTTGTGCATCCCCGTGAGAACATCCCTCTCCAGGAGGAGATTCTACGCAAAGGGGGGCTCATCCTTTCTGAGCAACCTCTTGGCGTAAAGGCAAACCCTACCCGACTCGTAGCAAGGAACAGACTGCAAGCAGCACTCTCCGAAGAGGTCATTGTTGCAGAATGCCCGAAGCACAGCGGCACCATGCATACTGTTCGTTTTGCTCAGAAATACGGCAAGAAGGTCAAGGCTGCACGTCTGCCTTATGACAAAGAGGAGAACTCTGGTAACAAATACATCATTGATACTGGCATAGGAGAAGGCATCTGACAAGACAATTCAAAGTAGGAATATGACAAACTGGAAAACGACAGATTTACAATCGGTAAATATCTACTATTCAAATAAAGCAGAAGGAAAATATATCATTTCGTTACGTGATGATTTCGTCAACGGATTGTCGCCTTTTGACCTTGAAGCTCGTTGTGGATTCAAGGGAGCAACTATCTGGGATTATCTGCTTCTGTGTCGGGACAGCGTCCTTGATTGGTCGGAAAAGGAAATATCCATGTTGGAAGGACTCTTCTGGGAGATTGGAATTGAACTCAAGCGACACGGTATGGCAATCCCTTCGGTGGAAACCATAAATGTGGTCAAGACAACATCCATGGAAGAGGGTGGTGCAATGGGTTACACAAGAGGCAATACCATATATGTAGCTGAATCTGTCATGAAGAAATCAGAGGGAAAGATTGAAGAACTCCTGACACATGAGCTGTTTCATATCCTCACCCGCTCTTCCCTTGCCTTCAAAGAGGAAGTGTACAAGATTATCGGCTTCACAACCACAGAAAAGGTTATAGACTTGATGGCGTTGAACCAACGATGCCGTTTCGTCTCAAATCCTGATGTCAGTAAGTTCTGCAGCTACATCACCTTGAAGGACTTCTCTGGAAAGGAACACCGACTTATGATGACAACACTTGCTCGAAGCAACTATAACGGTGGCTCGCTATCTAGGTATATCCTCCCGTATTTTCTGAAACTGGACGAAGACTGCAATGTCGTAACTTATGATGAAAAATTGCCTAGAAGAGATTGCTTATATGGTGAATTCTATCAAGACTTTATCACAAAGGTTGGAAAGAACACTGGTTACATGACCAATCCAGAAGAGATACTGGCAGAGAACTTCCGCTTTGCCGTGTTGGGAACCCTAGAGGAATTGCCTAACCCGGAGATTATTGATGATATTCGATATTTGATGAGAGGATAAACATATAGGAGAAAACTATGGACTACGACAAAATTGTTTTGAATGTACCACACTCTTCCTTATTAGGACTTTACGATTCCGAATATTCAGGATGGAAGGAAAACCCAGCATTTGAATGTGACTGTGTCATAAAGTGGACAGATTGGGCAACGGATAACATATTCGCACCTAATCATAATCTGAAAGTCAATGTCGATATGCACATCTTTCAGCTGTCACGATTCATCATTGATGCCGAAAGACTTGAACATGACCCATTGGAGGCAAAAGGACAGGGAATTATCTACACGGATTTTAGTGGTTTTCATCGTGAGGTGTCACCAGAGAAGAAGGAATTCTTGATGAATATCTACCATGACTACATTCGAGGAATAAAGGAGTGTCTAACCAAAGAAAACATCCTCATTGATTGTCATTCCTTCCCTCCGGAGCTTTCAGATGTGGATGTATGTATTGGATTCAATGATGACTGGTCAAAGCCAGAGCAAGAAACAATCAACATGATAGCGTCGAAGTTCATTGATGCAGGCTATAAGGTTGGTATCAATGAACCATACAGCAACTCGCTGTCTCCTGCGTGTGCATTTACCTATCATTCAATCATGATTGAGGTGAACAAGCGCATCTATATGAACAAGGAGACATTCCAATTACTTCCTGAAGCTGAGCGATTCACTCGAACAGTTAATGATATCTATGCCACCTTGCTTCGTGTATAGGCAACTCTTTCCGTAAATTAGGATACTTTCTGTTTACTGAACTACATCGTATAAACAGTAATCCTATGAGATTACCTCAGAATCTGGGTGAGAGTACTCAACGTTTAATATGGTTTAATTCTTCTTGCAGCGTCTTTACACCTTCTGTTGCCGTGGAAAGAATGTACTTATACCCAAGAGATGCGTATGGGATGTCGACTTCGTTAGGATTTATGATGAACTTAGGAATGGCAGGATGAGCATAGCGGATTAGTTCCGCAGCGGGATGAACCGTCAAAGAGGTGCCAATCACAACAAAGATATCTGCATTTTTTACGATCTCTGCCGCATCCTGTATTCCGGATACATACTCTCCAAACAAAGTGACATGAGGTCTAAGCTGTGAGCCGTCACCGGCATTATCACCTAGTCTTATTGGAACATTCATCGGCATTTCCCTTATGTAACGAGCATCATGACGATTGTCAGATGAGCATACCCTTGCCAGTTCTCCATGCAGGTGAATGACATTGGTAGAGCCAGCACGTTCATGTAAGTCGTCGATATTCTGTGTAATGACTGTTACTTGATGCTGCTTCTCTAAATCTGCGATGAAGGTGTGTGCCACATTAGGGGCTGCATCAAAAACTCTTTGCCTCATGTCATTCATGAATGCAAGAAACTCTGAAGTATCGTTGTATAATGCCTCTGAGCTTGCCAGATAGACCTTTCTTTCATCATTCCAAAGACCATCTTTTCCACGGAACGTAGGTATCTCGCTTTCTGAGCTGATACCGGCTCCTGTCAGAAATACAATATGTTGACGTATCATAATCGACTAGTTACTTGATTGTCCATTCCAGAATGTAATGCATCTTTCCATCTACCAATGCCTCAAAGAACTCTTCATCCTCATCATCGAGTTTATCCCATTCCTCTTCAGTCATATAGTAGATCTCATCATACATTGGCTTCTGGTGGCAATTATAGAATGAAGAGTCTCCATTCCAATACCACCCCCATTTATAGTTTTTCCTGAAGAAGAACGGCTCGTATTTGAAGTCTGGCGTATGAATACTGTCCATGCTGCACGGAATAATAAGTTTCCCACGATGATTGACCACGCCTTGCTTACCATTCTTGATGACAAGATGATACATGGAATCCTTTACGCGCACAATTCTGTCGTATTTAAACGGGCATACGATATTGCCTTCAAAATCGACGATTCCCCATTTGCCGTCTTTCTTCGCTACAATCTGAAAGTCTGTTGTAAAAAGACTCCAGTCATAGGTAAAGCAGAAGTCTTCATAGATGGCTGGTGTAAGCTTGCGTCCAACAAGATCCAATAGTCCAATCTTCCCATCCACTTCATAAGTCATGGACTCAAAGGAAGGATAGCCAAATTCATCCCAAAGGTCATGTAACTTGCTATCAACCTCGAAAGATTCGTGGTAGACATCGACCCCATCAATCTTTTTCGTTCCGAGTTCCCATGCCTTGTGCTTAATTTCTTTCCACTTAGCCCATTCTCGGCACAGGTCGTATGACTCCTCCAGCGGTTCACCTGCCAAGGTGTTTTCCATCGCCTTGTCATAAGCAGACTGCCATGTCTCTAAGACAGAAGGCAGCCTGCTCTGATGTGTCAGCATGAATAATGTTGGTCGGTCTATCATTGCTGTTCGTTCGGTTTAAGGTTGACATCATCCGTCGGGCATGGGTAGCCCACGTCAAATCTACGCTTTATGTCAAAGTATATCCTGTCAACGTTAAAAGGATTCTCTTCGAAATAAAGACAATCTATGCCATCACTTACACTTTGCTTGACCATTTTCAAGCAATTGTATGGAAACTTGCGACTGATGTACTCATATTCCTGATGAACGTCTATTACGCAAAGTGCAGACTCAGGAGTCTTTCCGTCACCGGTGCTGTCAATGGTTTCTATCAACAGACGTTCCTGTGGCGTGTCCACCTCATAGTCGTCGTTCATAATCATAGCCAAGTCATCCTCAACAGAACCTGACGATTCAAAATCCGGATCCATATCTATGTCTTGGTCAAAGTACAGGTCTTTCCAATAGTCCATGAAGAGCGCATCTTCCAAATCACCGTCAGCATACGCCTTGGTGAAAGTGAATCCATACATCAGGGCTCTAAGTGTTTCCACATCAAGTTCTTTTTTCCTACCCTTCCATGCCTGAATTACATCTTTATTATAAGCATCCTTATACTGATTGTAATCTACCTTTGTAAATGAATTGTTCTGTCCCATAATCAGTTCATATTTTGTCTGTTAATAACCAGATATTGATTGTTGTACAGGCAGTCGCAATACGTGATGGTAGTTTCATCATCTATCTTTGCTGACTTTATGCTGTCAACACGGGAATGCCCGACAAACTGGTGATATCCTTTCAAAGGATTGTCTTTGGTTTCGTCAATGTCAGCCCAGAAGATTCCTCCATATTCGTAAAGCCCACCTCGCCAAAAACCAACTTCTCCCATAGCAACGTATTGTTCCTGTGTGGGATTGTTGAGTTGATCCGCAATGGAACAGTTTTTACTGGAATCACCATGAAAATCATTGCGGAACCATCCGTCACTGACTCCGGCATGTGTAAAAAGCATTTTGCCTTGTTGCCAGGCGTATTGGAACAAGTCTCTGTTATTTGTAAGAATACGCTTTATGCGAGGTGCGATTCTCTCATCATAGCGGGTGCTGGTAACGAAGTCTTTGGAAAGATAGTGCATATCATGGTTTCCAAGAAGCAGAATAACATCATCTGGATGCCTCTTCTTGAACTGTATTATAGAGCGTAAGTTCTTAATCAGTTCATCTGGTTCTATGTCTTCATAAGGGTCGCAATAGTCACCGAGGAAGACAAACTGACTTCCCCGATGAGTCTTGACGATATCTTTCCATTTGGTGAGTCCGTGAACGTCACCTATCACCACTATTGGTCTCTGTATGGCATTTTTAGGCATAAGCACGTAATCTGTTGATGTTATCGCGTGATTGCATTTTGATGATTGAGTTGGTGCGAATCTGACGTACACGCTCGCGAGATAACCCCATCTCGTCACTGATTTCTTCAAGCGACTTCTGAGGACTATTGATGCCGTAGAACATACAGATTACACGCTGCTCACGGCAAGTAAGTTGTGATATGACGTTAGTGATTTCTTCATGAAGAGACTCTGCCATTAGTCCAGAATCTGCAGATGGTGCATCAGACTCAAAGGTGTCAAGGAAGCTGCGGTCATCGTCCTCACTCGTGGGAGCGTCAATGCTGACGTGGAATGAAGTATAACCAAGCGCATCCTTTATCTTTGACACAGGCAACTCTATGATTTCTTCAAGGTCTTGTGCTGTAGGAGCAAACTGATGCTCCTGCTCAAATCGTTGTGCAGCCTTCTTCACCTTGCTGATGTTTCCATGGACATTCTGAGGAATGCGTATCATGGAAGATTCTTCGTTCATTGCAGATATGATGCTCTGACGAATCCACCATACGGCGTAGCTGATAAACTTAAAGCCCCGTGTTTCATCGAACTCACGAGCAGCCTTAATCAACCCGATGTTTCCCTCGTTGATGAGATCCATGAGGCTTATACCCTTGCATTGGTACTGTTTAGCTACAGAAACCACAAAACGTAAGTTTCCCTTCACCAGTTTTTCCAATGCCTCTTCATCACCCTGACGTATTTTTGCTGCGAGTGAGACTTCCTCGTCAGTGGTTAGCATAGGAATCTTGCTTATCTCTGCAAGATAGCGGTTAAGGGATTCGTCACGTGTTGTAATGCTTTGTGTAATCTTCAATTCTCTCATGTAGTTGATATTTAGTCTTTAATTGTTTTTCTCTGCTTCTGCGAGATATTTCTCGTATTGGTCAAGAAGGTTTTTCTTCCTTCTTGTTGTGATTGGCAATGATGGCTTCATCGTTGCTATCGTTGGCGAGCGATCAAGTCCTCCATAATTATATGGCAGAACCATATACACGTCCAGAGAATGGTCGAATCTGTAGCCTAGGCTGTGGTCTGTGAGATCATAGTCAGTATGCGTTGCCATATACTTGTCCTGCATCTTTGTTACCTCTTCCATCGTGGGCGGTGTCTTTACCACAATGGCGAGGTTCACCTCATCATCGCTCCAATAGTCATTCCCAGGATAGCCGAAAACCTCTACGACATCACCAGGTTTGAAGAGTATCTCCTTAGGCTTTCGTCCGTGAAACATGCGTCTCTTTCCAAGGTAGTGACCAAGTTCAATCTCATTCATGGAGAACGGAGTCTCGCGCTGCATGATGGTAGCATAGTCACTGACACCCCATAGGCTTCCATCGGAGAGATATACACGTTGGGAGAAGCAGTCTAACATGAGCCTTTCCATCACTTGAAGTCCTATCGGAATCTCAGTTACTACATACGCGTACGTTCCATGTTGATGATAAATGGCATTCTGCTTCACGTATTCCTCTGCTTCCTTCAATGTATAGAAGAATGTTACTTCATGCGAGTCAAGCTTGAATTCCGGCCAATGACATTTGTCCGGGTTACGATATTTGTAGCTGTAACGAGTTACCTTGAATATGCTCTTTATATGTAAATCTTTTGCTTCGTCCATTCAATTAAACAACATGTATGACTATTTCCCCAATCCCCAAGCTTCCTGGATGGCCAGATGCTCTGTGTCGTTGTCATCAAGATGGCATTTTGACAGTTCCCAGAGGAGACCCGCCAACAATTCCGGCTCTGACAGTGTCACATCCTCTTCTACATCAACATCCATGCCCATCAGCTCGTTGAGATATGCATATCTACCTAAGATACACCAACTTTTATCATTTCTGTCACGAACCGTGCAGATCATGTCAATATCAGGAGACGTTCCCTCCCATCTGCCAGCTACGACTATATACCTGTCACTCGCCTTTGGTTTGACAGACTGCAGCCTGATGTAGAGTTCGGAATACTCTCGGAGGATAATATCCCGATTACCTCTGATAAATGTCATATGCGGTACGACATCCTCAAACGGTATCTTATGTAATAACTCAGAATAAGTCATTCTTACTTTACGAATATAAGTATCTCGCCAGTCTCATTGCCTTGTCCGAACATATTGGCATCTCTCAACTTATATCCCTTTGCTTCATATTCCTTGACAGTCGGGTTATCTGTGTACTCACCCGGAGTTCCCTGACTTACTACAGCGATGGCATCCTTTCCATAGGTCTCCCATGCCCCAATCTGGTTCATGCGCCTCATACCTTCTATAAGTTTCTCGTCCATCGTCAGTCCTTCTTTTCTGCAAGTTTGATAATAGCCTCTGGAACCTCAACCGAATATTCAACATCTTCAAGTTCAAGTCCTGCATTCATATGGTTATAGAAGAAGTCCTTCACCTCACTATCTTCCAGACCAGCTACATAATCGTCGAGCCAGTCATTGAAGGCCTCGGTCTTGTCTTCTTCAAGAGCATCCTCGTCAAGTTCCCCGTCCTCAGTATAGTCCTCTTCGTCAAACTCAAAGTTGAATCCGCAGTTCTCTTCGCAGTAAGCCATCAGCTCATCTGTATCATATTCGAAGTATCCGTTATTGTATCCTTCCCACAGCCAATGAAGTTCTTCTGCATTGTAAGCCATATCGTGGTACGCCACACGGAGTTTCTCATAGATGTCTGGATATTTCTCTTCCAGTTCCAATTCGTCGATGTCTGTCGTTCCCTTCTGTCTGATGAGGTCAACAATCTTTGCGACTTCTTCATCTGAGAGTTCCACGTAACCTTCACTCTCTACGTTCACTGCACAACCTGAGTGCGTGATGCCCAGACATGTGTCATTTTCAATACTGTATAAAGCCATTTCATTTATGGTTTAAGGGTTAATTACTGTTGTTACTTGCGATGCATGTGTCCGAATGCACACTGGCTGCACTTAAATCCAGCACCGTAACGTCCGGAATGCTTTCCTAAACATGATGGGCAGATGCGGTAACCGCATTTGTCGCATACGTACCAGTTCCACGTCTCAGGGAGTTCCTGACCGCAACATTGACAAGGTATCCAAGCCATAATATAGATTTTTTAGTGAATATTTCAAATAGTTATTTTAAAATCTGCTGCAAAGGTAGCCTTTATTTTTCAGCAAAGAAAAGCGGGTATACGTATATCAATCAGATTATTTGTCTTCTATCTTCTTTGTCTCCTTGCATATGCCGTTCTCATATTCCCACATAGAGTCACATACATTTGTCGGACTTCCCAGAAATTCGCCTATTTCCTCCATGTGATCCCTCATATATTGCCCCATTGTGGAAGAGTCAACGATGTTCAGCCCATAGAAGGTCATGCCCTTTTGCTTCTCGGCATTTATCTTCTCCATCACCTCTTCAGATATTGGCATCCAACCAAAGTCTGAGATGCATAGGATGTCGGCTGTGGAATAATCGCCTTCGAAGGGCATGATATCATCAAAGAGCCATCGGAACATACTGTCTTCATCATTTCCACCCATCTCCGCCTCACCCAAGAAGTCGAGCAAGTCTTTTTTGTCGTGTTCTATATTATGTAGTCGGAATAGGTCATGGCTATAGGAGTATTTCACAACAAGAACCTTGCGTTTGCGCCTTTGTGCAATTATGCAGATAGCGATAGACAACGCCTTCGCTACCAATACAGGCTCTCCTTGCATACTGCTGCTCGTGTCAAGGCAAATTACAATTGGTCCATCATGCTTCTTTTCCGGTTACGCAGAAAGACTGCGCAGTCGCATGCTATCTTTGCGCCGCCAAAACAAACCGTCGATGTGGGTGTATATGGAGCGCTCCACAAAATCTTCTCCAAAACAAATTGACGTTTTAATATCTGCATCGTCCATATAGGTGCATACAAACAATTTACTATTTTGCATGGAAAAGAAACCCTACGACTACAACGAGTGGTTAAGCACTCATGCCAAGAGCAAGACCATGATGGAGAAGCTGGAGCGCAGTCTCATTCCCTTTGATTTGTTCGCTGCTATCGGGCTGAAGAACGACAGGCAGGAACATGACGGTTATGTGACCATCGATGACAACACGTACCATTATCACATCAAGTATGATTACCAGTGCATAGGCCATGATGTCTATGATGCCATCATTGAGGCTACGGGCATTCACAACAAGTGGCACAATATCCTGACTGGCTACAACAAGTTCAAGGTGGTGATGGATCATCAGAGCATCAAGACCATCTATTCCGACCATGAGGATTACTTCCAGAAAGTCATTGAGATGTTCGAGAATGATGACTGGGGAGCATTGTACCAGAACCGATGTGCCTATATCAACAACCTCCTCGCGCGATACATATTGTTGCGTCTGATAGAGGAGCACCGTCCGGAACTTCAGTTGCTGACAACCATCAATACACCTGAAGACGGAAAAGTCTTCGTCATGGCAGCTTCGGCCAATCGAACAGAGATGATTATGTATGCCTTCAGCAAGCGTGAGGCAATGGAGATGGCACAGCAGTTCGACGGAATAAGCAAGAATCTAACCGTTGTGTACTTCTTCAACCAGGACTTCGAGCGTGATGGCAACATCCGCGGTTATGACTCCGGTTGTACCCAAGTCGTTTCTGCCCGTTCCTTCTATATGGAACTGACGGAAGACACTATCGAGCGTAGACTTATTGAGCGTAGAATGCTTCTGCTTGTCAGTCTGCTCTATAATGAACATCTTGAGTGGCATTTCGACCGTATCGAGCGTGTCATAGCTGACCCTCCTTTCTATGGCAAGCACATGGCTGAGCAAAAAAAGAAACTGAAGGCGATTAAGAACAACGCTTCGAAAGCCAAGAAGAAACTGGAGAGCCAGGGACAGCCATGGTGGGAGAAGATTACACGCACGCTGCTTGAGGATGCCTTGAATGTGCTCAGCGATGATCCCAAGACACATTCCGACATCTTCCATTTCCTTTGTGCCGCCAACATGGTGAATGCCTATGTGAACCAATGCAAGCAGAAGGGAAAGTTCAGCGAGCGACAGGTGCAGCGCATGTATCAAGCAAAGAGTCAGATATTCAAGTGCATTGTAAAACTCTTGGAGGAGCATAACCCGAACGTGCAGATTTCGGTCAGCACTCTCCCTGCCATCCTCGTCAACATGACCATAGAGAAGCGCAAGTTTCAGATTAGCTTCCGTGGCATGAACAACCATGTGCTTGAATTGCTTTACAATGGTGGTGTTGACCGTCATGGTAGCTTTGACGGGCATTACCTGCAACCCATTGCTACCGCACTCTATCAGTATTCGTATATGCTTAGATGGAAGGGACTTTAATCATTGTTTAATAATATAAGATACAGTTATAAAACAAAAATGTATAGCAGATTCTTCTATGAAGTAAGAACGGTGTGATTTTTGTGATATGATGAATACAAACAACCACAAAGATCAATTTGCAAATAACGTTCGTCGTTTATATGATAAGTATATTACGGCGATGCAATCCCCAGAAGACAGTTCCGATGGGGATTGCATTGCAATGCTCAAAAAGGAATCTGCGCCATTAAAGGTGATTGAAAACCAGGATGATGTTCGGTTTATTTACAACAATCTGTCATTATGCATTAGATATGATTTTTCGATTATGTCTATATCGTATGATGGAGAAGAATCTGTTGCTTTTACGGATGTCGCCAAGTATGCTCCTCGCCAACTCTTGGCATTTATAGAAGCGATAGAAAAGGATATAATACGCTTGCAGAACCTATGGCACAAGGAAAATATTGAACGTAGAAAGCAAAGGATATGGTTTATGCAACTCCAGAAACGTTGTTTCCGTAAGTTCCGACTCAGTTGGATGTCAGTAATGGAACTTAAGAACCCAATGTTAAATGAACAATACTTAATCAGGTACCTTAATTTAAAGGGGTACGAGACAATGCTTAATTCTTGGATTCTTAAAAATAATGTTTCAGATATTAAAGACGAATGTATACAACTGGGGTTGGGTGACATCGTACAACAATGGCAAAAAGATTTCGTTGACTTTACTAATCAATGTGCTTCGATTAAAAACAGTAATAGGCTCAAGAGAGAAGAAAAACTGAAAATTCAGGAAAAGGCCAGACATTTGGCTTCAATTAAGCGTGCAAAACTAGAGGCTTTGCTGAAATCCATAGACTTTAATCACGACTTTAAGGTATTCATTGGCAATATCTTTGCGAACTTCCTGCGCCGGACTCGCGAATTCAGATTCACAATTGACTTGCAATTGAAAATAAGAAATGCTACTTGCGACTTTAGGTTAAATGGTGTAAATCTTGAAGCCAAAACTTTGGCCTTGGTGGAATCGATAAGAAAAATCAATGACATAGTTCCACGTTTATCAGAACTAGTTGAGAAAAAGGAGCAATAAGAGTATTGTTTGCTCGGAAACTATGAGTGTTGTAGACGAAGTCACTTTGATCCTGAACTGAATGTGAAACCTTTCTCAATAGTAAAAATAGGCTCTTATGGTTTCATGACAAGATGTAATAACAAATCCACACCATGTAAGCTAGTAGAAGAAATCAACCAAATTGTGCTAGGACTCGATTCATAAATTGAATGATATACGTATAGCAGAGAATATGATTTGCAGAGAACCACCTAATTTTGCAATGTGAATAACGATTTGATTATGCAAGAAAGCAAGAAAACTTACAAAGAGGGAGACCTCGTAAAGATTCGCACAAATAAGTGTAATGTGCACCTAATGGAAATGTTCGGTCACTGTGAATTCTATCCAGACGAGATTACTGCTGATGAGTACATTGCACTCATCACTGCTGTTATCGGAAATGAGCAATGCTATTCCGTAACCATATTCACTGGATACGGTGAGTGCTATCATGTTATTGACAATGAAGAAATCATTGGTCCAGCGAGCATTGATGAATTACCTGAAGACAAGCGAGACAAGACTATATGGGAAAATCCAATTGACGAAATCATGTTTGAATCTGAACTTTACACGGACAATAGTCTTAAGCCAAATACTAGACGCATTTCCCTTGCAGTTGCCGCAGTAAGCAATTTGCATCCCGAAGGGACAATAAGGGTTGTCGAAATGTCTCCAAGTCAGTCATTTCTTAGGGAGGCTATATATAAAGATATGGATAATACTTTGGCAAAGAGCAACAACTTGTCAGATGAACGCCGTGTGGAATTGAAAAAGTCACAGAAGAATCTGTTGAAATGGTTTGATACATTGCGCTTCGAAGAACATTATGAGTACCATATAGGGTTAGATGAATTAAATTGTAAGGCGTATGAGGAGCCAGCGACTATATCTTATTATATAGTAGCTGTCAATTCTGCAGGAACCAAGGCTTTTGTCATGAAAGACAGAAGCGACCAGAGTCTGTTCTTTGATTACCTCGGTCCCGATTTCAAGAACATATTTTTTGAAGCAGAACATTTTAAGAGTGAATGTATTAAGTAACGATATGCCGAGAAGAAGATTATATTGCCCTCTGTGCCAGAAGTACTGTAAGCAATCCACCAGGGACGGAGAGACTGCAGGTTGTAAATATACAGACAAGCATCTGGATTTATACAATGAATGTGTAAGAGACATCATCTACAAAGATAGATACAAGGTTGAAATATGGATGCAAGAGAACGGTTGGATACAATGCCATCTCAATTTTAGAGGAACCTGTTGGAGAAAAGAGGACTTTCAATTCATTGTTGACTATGGAGGAATAGCTATTAGGACAACAGGCGACATCATCCATGAGACCCGAGTTAGGACAAAGGAGCAGTTGCAAGACGTTCTTGCTCCTTACCACCTACCTGCATGGCTTATAGACGAATTCACAATAAAACTGAAGCCAATAATCAAGAAAACAGAGAAAGAGGACATGCTTCCTTATGTATTACAAACCGAAATGTGAAATGATTATCATTATCTAGAAGAAAATGAATAAAAAGAATGATGCAATATACGGAGCCATTGCCGGTGATGTGATAGGTTCCGCTTATGAATTCAGGGGCGCACAATTCGAACCTATTCAAATATTCAAGAAAAGCTGTCAGTTTACTGATGACAGCGTGCTGACCATTGCCGTGACAGATTGGCTTACCCTTCCTGGAAGCAATCTGCGAGACAAGTTGGTTCAATATGCACGAAAGTACTATCAGGCAGGTTATGGCCCCAGTTTTGCCAAATGGGTGATGCGCAAGAATCCTCAGCCTTATAATAGTTGTGGAAATGGAAGTGCCATGCGAGTAAGTGCCGTTGGATGTGTGGCCAACTCATTGGAGGAAGCCTTGCAACTGGCAAAGGAAAGCGCAATGCCTACCCACAATCACCCTGAAGGTATTAAAGGAGCACAGGCTACAGCAACCGCTATCTATCTCGCCCGTCAGGGAAAGACGAAGGATGAGATTAAGACTAAACTCAAGGAACTATTTGATTATAATTTTGATAGAACCTATGCAGATGTTTGTCAAGATGTTTACGAGTTTCATGTGCTCTGTCAGACCACAGTACCAGAAGCACTTATCTGTTTCTTTGAAAGCGAGAACTATGAGGAATGCATTCGCATGGCTATGCTCACAAACAAGGATACTGACACCGCAGCATGTATAGCTGGTTCTGTAGCAGCAGCCTACTATGGTATGCCCGAAGACATAAAGACCCGTCTGTTGGACTTTATCCCAGAAGAATTTATTAATGTTGTCGAAACAATACAAGACTGAAAATGAGTACCATAGAACAGGATGCCTCTAAAAGACGCAACTATAAGCATGGAGGGTGCGAATATCTTCTGAATGACGAGGAAAGAACTGCATGGATAGTCAAAGGACCTCGTATAGGAAGATGTCACAGGTATCGCATACCCAACCATGTTATAGTAAACGGCGAACGCTATGACATAGAAAGAGTTGAAATAGATGCGTTCGAAAAAGCAAAAAGTCTAAGACATTTGATCGTTCCCGATAGTATCATATTCATTGATGAGTACAATTTCAGTTCATTACCAAACTTGAGAAGCATATACATTGGCAAAGGACTGAAGTATCTTTCATCTTGGATATTTGGCGACTGCCCAAAACTGACAACCTTTGAAATCAGCTCGGACAATCCGCACTTGTGCATTGAACATGGAACGGTCTATACAAAGGACGGCAAGCGTGCTGTCATGAGTCCTTTCAAACAAAGACATCTCGTCATAAAAGAAGGCGTTGAGGTTATAGAGAATGTGGCATTCTGGTGGAACGACAAACTTAAGGATGTTCATTTCCCGTCAACACTCAGGAAGATAGGCGACAACAGCCTTGCAGGATGCCCGAAGCTGCGTTCTGTCACCTTGCCCGAAGGAGTAGAAGAATGCGTGGTGCAGAGCTTTCAGGATAATGAAGGTTTGGAGGTCGCAGACCTGCCTTCAACGATGAAGAACTATGGCTGTGAAACTTTTAATAACTGCCCACAGCTACATACTCTCATCATACGAACAGACCATGTATTGGAATTGCAAACGGTACGGAATGAGTCATTGGACTTTGCATCGCATTGCACGCTAAAAGTGCTATGCGAGTTGGTGGACGAATACAGAAAACATCCATTATGGGGTCAGTTTAGAACTATTGAAGTATTGTAGTATGGGAACAATGAATCTGTCAACGATAGACGAACAACTGATGCTGGATGTTTTGTCTGTGCCTACGGTGTCACAGCATGAGCACCTTTTGGTGGAGTTCTTGATGGATTTTGCCAAGAAGCATGATGTTGACGCTAGTTTGGATGACAAAGGCAATGTCTATTTTACGAAAGGTATAGTTGCTGATGGTGCGTTCTTTCCTTGTGTCTGTGCTCATATGGACACAGTGCAAGACGAGCAATTGAAATGGATAAACGAAAACAAACGTTTGGAAATCAAAATCGAGGAATATCTTGGAAGGCATTATCTTTCATGCGAAGGCTTCGGTCTTGGTGGTGATGATAAAGCTGGCGTACTTATCTGTCTGACCCTGCTGAAAAGACTCCCTGTGTTGAAAGCTGTGTTCTTTGTTGAAGAAGAGATGGGGCGTCTAGGAAGCGAGAAAGCGGAATTGGGATGGTTTAAGGATGTTGGCTATGTTTTAGCTTTTGATTCCCCTGGACAAGATTGTTCTTGGGCTTGTGGCGGAGCGAGGCTCTTTGATCGACAATTCTACGAGAACTACCTAGTGGAACTTAAACAGAAGTTCACTATCAAAAACTGGTGTAATCATCCATTTACTGATATTATGTTTCTGCGTCAAGACACTTCTTTGGCATGCATGAACATTGGTGCCGGCTACTACAAATACCATACGGATGGGGAGTATTGTATAGCAGAACATATGGATGAGGCAGCTCAGATGGGACTCTATCTGATAGATAAACTTGGTAATAACGAATATCTCATTCCCTATACTTCCAGAATACGGGATGCCCAAAACGAGGACGACGAATATTTCTTTGAGAAGTTTGGGACAGGATGGTAAAAAAGAAAATAATATGTGTAATAAATTTGAAATAAAAGAACTTATAAACCCCTTGCCAGAAGAAGGATTGGTGTTAATTTGCGGTAGACCATATAGTGGAAAATCTACTTGTATTATTGAGACGCTTAATAGAGTATGTGAAAATGATTCAGCTCTATTTTTCTCTGTAGAGATGAGTAAAGTCATGTTAAACCGAAAATTTAACATTAACCGTAATGCTATTATGGACGATAGCCCGAATTTAAGTTTTGATGACTTCAAGAATAAAGTACAAGAACACGGAACAAAGTATATATTCCTTGATTATGTTCAACTGATGGATGTACAAGGGGTAAATTCACACACAGAGGCTTTAGAGTTTTTAGTTGGTTCACTCAGCCAATATGCAAAGGACAACCACAAACTCATTATTTCCACATTCCAATTGAGAATGTTTGAGAAAAAAGAAAACATTCAGCTTGAAGACTTTCTGATATTTGATTATCGACAGGCAATCAATGCAGATGCAATCTATTTCGTTGAGAGGGCCCCTAAAATAAAGAAATTAAAATGAAGACTTACATACAGATAACAGGAGGACGAGGTCCCGTGGAATGTGCACGTACAGTGGCACTTGTGGCTAAAGAACTACAGCAAGAATATCCAGACTTGGAACTAGTGGACTACGAAGCTCACAATACAGATCCTGGCTGCTTCATGTCTATGACATTCTCCACCAGCTCGGAGAATGTTACACAAATGAAAGTGGAGTGGGAAGGAACTGTTCAATGGGTTTCCACAAATAATCCATATCGTCCTAACCACAAACGAAAAAATTGGTTTGTTGGCGTCCACTTCTTCAATGAGGCTGCTACCATCAAGATTGATGATAGGGATATAAAGTATGAGACATCACGTAGTGGTGGTGCTGGTGGACAGAATGTCAACAAGGTGGAAACAGCAGTCCGTGCCGTCCATATTCCTACTGGCTTGTCTGTTCGCTGTGAGGATGAACGTTCCCAAGCTCAGAACAAAGCCAAAGCAAAGGAGCGGCTCATACTGAAACTCTCTGCGATCAATGATGCAAAGAAAGCTGAAAGCGAACGACAGATATGGAGTAATCACAACACTTTAGAACGAGGAAATGCAAAGAAAACTTTCAAAGGAGAATTATGAAGAATTGGCTAAAAACATTCGTTATTGAACACACTCTTCCGTTCAAGCAAATTCAATTTCTGCATCCAGAAGGCAAGAGCATGCCAAACGGCATTTGCTATCAGAGAGGGCATTATTGCCAAGTATGTGCAGAGAACGCTCAAAAATTTACCATACGCAACAATGATGGTGAAAAATTGTACCACCCTCTAACAAAGGTTGTATCGTTGTCTTCCCCTCCGGTCGAAATATTACGTTCACTAATAACAAGTACTTTCATGGAAACTTCTTTGAGGGCAGTTATATAGGTCTTGATGAGGAAAAATATGGAGTGGATTCTATGTGTATCTACGTTGATGACAAATCCACCAAAGAATCCATAAAGTTTGCCAAAGCATTGGCTTCGGAACATAGTATACATCACATACTCGTGAAAGAATTGGACACCAACCATATATTCAGAGGAGATTTCTGATGGAATACGATAAAGAGTTGGCATCAAGGCTTCTCACAGAGACAATGAGAGAGTTGCCTGGTTATCTGATTTCTGTCAAGGCAAAAGAAGATGATGAATCATTTTTGACAATATGTGCTTTAGAATGTTTTGCAGAATACCACATTCGTCATCTTTTCTACAAAAAGCTATTGAATATGTGGCCTGACAAGAACTACATGCATGCTAAAGATCTAATAGTTGACTTAATAACAATAGGTGGAAAGATTGAAGACGATGAAACAACTCTGAAAATGCTTTGGCGTAAAGCGGATGGACACGACGTGAACATGGGAAAGATGTTCTGGCGGGTAGAGGATTCGCCGTACGGCATTTACCTTGGATTTTATGATGGTTTTGTAGGACCTTTGAACTTTTCCTATAGTTCAAGTTATTCGGCAGAAGCTATCTTTATTATGGATGATATGAGTAAAAGTATATGGAAAAGAATACCATCCGTATTACCTTTGCTCAACATGCTAGACCCTGACGAAATAAAGAAACGACAAGAAGAAATAAAAAATAAAAAGAAAAAGATGAAAGATTTGAAGATATTCGCTAACATTGTAGAAGATGCTGCGGTAAAAATGATAAACCAGATCGCAGAAAATGAATACTTCGACAATTTTCCCATACGTATTATGCCCGACACTCACGCAGGCAAAGGTATTGTAGTTGGATTTACCTGTCCGATGGGTACTCATATAAACCCTGATCATATCGGTGGTGATATTGGCTGTGGTATAGACACCATTATTTTCGACAAAATACTGCCCATAGAACAGTTTGCCCTCTTTGAGCAACGTGTCCGCAATGAGATTCCTATGGGCAAAAACATATGCGAACATCGCCAGTTTGACCTCAAGGATTTCTGCAAGTATTTCACTTTGGTGCAAGGACAAACATATCGATGAGAAGATGTTCTACAAGAGCATCGGTACACTCGGTGGTGGTAACCACTTCATAGAACTCGACAAGAACGATTTTCTCGGGCTGATGGGTATTACCATTCATACAGGTTCCCGAAACCTCGGTCAGAAGGTTTGCAACCGATGGAGTAAGAAAGCAATTGCTACTGGAGGCTATCTGAGCGGCAGTCTCCTCATGGAATACCTAACCGATATGGTTATTGCTCAGGCTTACGCCAAGTACAACCGTATGGTTATCCTCGACAAGATTGCCGCTATATATAGAAAGATGTGTAAGGGAAAGGTCAAGGAGACCATTTCGTCCGTACACAACTATATCGACTTCACTGATATGATGATTCGCAAGGGTGCAATACGCTCCTACGAAGGTGAGCGAATGGTCATTCCTTTCAATATGCGTGACGGTATTGCCATCTGCACTGGAAAGTCGAACAAGGACTGGAACTACTCAGCTCCTCATGGCTCTGGTCGCATCATGTCCCGAAATAAGGCCAAGGACTCTATCAGTATAGAAGCATTTCAGCAGAGCATGGAAGGAATATTCTCAACCAGTGTATGTCCAAATACCATCGACGAGTCCCCTATGGCTTACAAGGACACGCAAGAGATAATATCACTGATAGAACCCACATGTTTGATTGAGTATTTCATGAAACCCGTCATAAACATCAAGGACACAAGCGACTATCGAGGATAACCATAGAACACTCCAATTATATCGTTATACGTATCACGGGGTTTAATAGCTGTTGGTTTTGAGCTAATTTTGTGGCGTCAAAATCAACAGTTTATTTTGTTTATGAATACAATTGTTTACTTACATGGATATGGTTCCAGCGGACAAAGTGGGACCGTTGCTTATTTGAGAAAACGAATGCCAGAGTACATTATCCTTGCCCCAGACATCCCCGTATCTCCACGAGAGGCTCTGCCTTTCCTTCGAGAATACTGTGAGGAAAACAAAGCAGATCTCATCATAGGTACGAGCATGGGTGGCATGTATGCCATGCAGATAACGGGATATGACCGTATATGTGTCAATCCTGCCTTGCACATGTCGCAACTATCAGAAATTATGAAGGTCGGAACATGGGATTACTTCCAGCCTACAGCCGATGGACGAACGCAGTTTACAATTACTGAAGACATAATAAATGAGTTCCGGGATATGGAAGCGCAGATGTTTGACAATATCACAGATGAGGACAAGAATCATTGTTGGGGATTTTTTGGTGACGAGGACACTACCGTCAACTGCCGCGAAGAGTTCGAGTCTCACTTTTCACCTAACCTTATAGAATTCCATGGAGGGCATCGTTTGACTAACGCTGTCATCAGGGATGTCATACTCCCATTCGTACAATCAATCGAAAAATGATTTACTGGTGCTTATACGTATACCACAATTTATTTACTGAAGATTAAAGCGTACCTTTGCAGTCGATTTCAAAACAATACAATTAGCAACTACCATATCATATGAAGAAAGACCTCCCTATAGACCTCGACTTGGAACTTGATGATGAATTCATTGACGAATTCGGCGATATCGAAGGCGACGAAGAAGAACCAACAGAAAGTCCCAAACGTAAGGATTCACCTATACACGATGACTGGAATATCGTAAAGGCATTCAACATCATCAATGAGGAATCACCCAAAAGCCAGCTTACAGGAGGGCTTTTCATTAAATGTGCAGAAGCTTTCAGCTATCTGTTTGATAAACTTGGTCTTAACGCTATTCAATGCGTTATTATCGCTATGCTTGTTGAAGCAGGGAAACCTATGTCATTCCGTCAAATGGGCAAGATACTTGGCCTTTCGCGTTTGTCAATGATGACCCATTATAACGATATCGAGGAACTGTTCCGTATGCGTTGGCTTCTACATCGTGGAGCAGAGGAGTCAGATGGTGTCTATGACGGATACTGTCTGGCAAGAGGTGTGGTGAGTGCCATACGCGAGAATCGTCCATTTAAGCCCGAGGTTCTTGAATGCGAGAGCACGCAGGAGTTCGTGGATAGGCTTGCTGAGCATGTGGCAAAAGGCTATCGCGATGAAAACCTTGTCTTCAAAGACGAGAAATACTGGTTACACGAAATGGTCAGTGCTAATGCAGAGCTGCCCATTTGCAAGGTGGCACTCAGTTTTAATGACATTGACAGCCTGTCGCTGCTCATGCTTGTCGTTTGTGACTACGCCAATTTCAATGGAGCAGAGGAAGAAGGTATCGGTCCACGTGATGTTCAACTTGTCTATCCTCAAGAGTGTACTCCAAACTTCCGCAGGGTTGTAGATGCCATGCAGAAGGGGACCCATCTTCTGTTCCGAGAAAACCTTATCGAGCACAAGTGTGTGAATGGTATGGCAGAAACTAATCAGTATGTTGCCACGTCACATCTCAAGAATGAGATACTTGCAGATTTCAGTCCTCTCGACCATTCCGATAAACATGTACCGCAGATGAATGGAGTCAAGTCTTATAAAGATATCACCGCCAAGGCTCTCTTTTATAATAAGGAAGAAGGAGAACAGGTTGAACGTCTTCGCGGCATACTTTCACAGGAACAGTTGCCAATCATACAAGAACGCCTTAAGAGCAAAGGCATGAGAACTGGTGTGTGTGTGCTCCTTCACGGTCAGCCTGGCACAGGCAAGACAGCCACCGTTTATGAATTAGCGCGTCAGACCAGACGTGACATCATACAGGTTCAGGTGACTGACTTCAAGGACAAGTATGTTGGTGAGAGTGAGGCTAAGCTGAAGAAGATATTCTCAGATTACCGTCAATGCTGCAAAAACAGCGAAGTAACACCAATCCTTCTGCTTAACGAGGGCGATGCCATACTTGGAAAGCGCATAGAGAATGTGGAACATGGCACAGAACAAATGATGAATGCTCTTCAGAACATTCTGCTTGAAGAGATGGAGACAATACAAGGCATCATGATTGTGACTACGAACCTCATTACTAACCTCGACAAAGCTTTTGAGCGTCGTTTCATCTTCAAGGTGAAGTTTGAGAAACCTGGCACGGAAGTTAAGGCTCATATCTGGCAATCTATGTTGGAAAACCTTGATGTGAAGGAAGCGATGGCGCTGGCACATGAGTTTGATGTAACAGGTGGCGAGATTGAAAACATAGCCCGTAAGGCTACAATGGAATACATCCTTACAGGTAAGGAAAGCGACATTGACACCATACGCAAGTTCACCAAGCAGGAAAAACTTGAGTCAAACCGTAGGCCCATAGTGGGATTCTCAACAAAAAATTGCTAATAGACATGGATGAAAGTAAAAGACAGCACATAATAACGGAAGTTGCTGAAGCCTTAAGGAGGGGAGACAATGCAGAAGAAGTATTTGAAACTTACTTGTATCGCTGTATGTTCCTTTATAGAAATCCAAATCCTGTAATCTGTTCTTACAGACCTGCTCCAAAGGATGTCTATGAGGCACTATCCAACAATGACGTTATATGCAAAGAAGATATTTGTTTGGAGCGAACCATAGTTGCAGACAATATATATTACGAACTAGAAGTCAAGATTCATCCTCAACTATCTCTAACTGTACTAAACTAAGACGGACTTAAAGTAACTTTGAATGGTAAAAGCAAGGTAAAGAACTGGGTCGGCCATTTGGCCGCAGAGGAATTAGCCAACTGGATGGTACGCATGAAACAAAACCTTCAACGTCATATTGAAGAGTGGAACATATTGCCAGTCACTATTTTAAAGACGCTTAAAAGGCAAAAAATAGCATTGAGTGCCATCAGCGCAATCTTTACAAACTCAATGAAGGATTACCCAAAGGTCAAATACTCCATCAAAGAGCAGAAATCTAGGGCGCGAATCGATGTTATGATTTCAGAATACAGTTCTAAGACCATCTATGCATATTGGACTACCTACAAAGAAAAGTTGCCTGATAAAATAGAAGAAGTAAAAGCTTTGATAGATAGAACCTCCGCTTAATGAAAGCAAGACACAAGACAAGTCACGATATAGTTATGAAATACTCAAACATACAGATCAACAACAATATTCGCAGAGTTCTGGAAGAGGGCAAGAGCAATGATGACGCTCTTGATCTTTTCCTTATGATGAATATGATGAACGACCTGGGGACAGAGCGCTCCTTTGTTAAGAAAGGGCCGTCACCATCAGACATTCACATGAACCTCATCGGCAACAATGTCATAGACAAGGATGACTTCAAACTCAAGATGGCAAGTGGGACAAAATTCTTAACCCAGAGACTTATTGTCAAGCTATCGCCCAACTGTACACTCTTTGCAGAGAGCAATCGCTCTTCCTTGCAAGTCACCATTAACGAGAAGAACTTGACTACCGTGTATCTCAAGTCATACAATGCAGAAGACATAGCATTTTGGATGATACGCCAGAAACTAAATATAGACAGGTATATGGAAGGTTGGAATGACGTCCTGAACAAAGCATGCAAGAAAGCCAAAGGCAACCGTATGGCACTCCTCGCTATTAGAGCCATATTCACGGATGCAATGGAGGACTATACCGACATCAAGTATGAAATCATTGAGCAGAAACGCAGGGCACGAATAAGGGTGACTCTACCTAAAGGCCGTCTCGGAGTATTTCTTGATGCATGGTGGGGCTCCTACAAGGAGAAACTACCGCCTCAAATAGAAAGTCTGAAGATTCTTATCGAAGCACACAGAAAAAATATCCTTACAAATTTCTGTTCGCCCAAATCCAAACAACTAACAAGAATATAAAACGAATAAAAACAACATATTATGGCAGTAACAATTAGCACAAACGAGCTCAAGGAGACATTGGATCTCACCCCTTCGACGCAGAACATCATGCTCGTAGGCAAGCATGGCATTGGCAAGTCTGAAATCCTCACCAGCTATTTTCAGAGTCAGGGAATGAAGGTGGTTGCACTCTTCCTAGGCCAGATGAGTGACCCGGGCGACATCATCGGTCTTCCCTCCAAGGTGGAAGCGAAAGACGCAAATGGAAATGTGATAGCGCAGACCGACTTCACTCCTCCGTATTGGTTTCCCATTGACGGCAGGCCAATCGTTCTTTTTCTTGATGAGCTGAACCGTGCCCGTCCTGAAATTCTTCAGACGGTGATGGACTTGACACTGAACCGCAAGCTGGCAGGCAAAGTTCTTCCAGAGGGAAGCCGTGTGATTGCCGCAGTCAACGATGGCGATGAGTACCAGCTCACCGACCTTGACCCTGCGCTCGTGAGCCGTTTCAATATTTATGAGTTCCGCCCAACGGTAGAGGAATGGCTCAACTGGGCAGTGGGTGCAGGTCTTGACGAGCGTGTCATCAACTTCATTCAGGACAATCCTACGTGGCTCGATGGTGACAGCGGTGACAAGAAGCGAGACTATCAGGGACTTGACAAGAGTGCTGACCGTCGTGCGTGGAAAAAGGTATCTGATATCATGAAGAAAGTTGATACAATCAAAGACATCCACAAGCGCGTCATAGCAGGCGTTGTAGGCGCGGGAGCCGCAGCAGCCTTCATCCGTAGTGCTCAGCAACGTAATGTCATTACAGGGAAGGACTTGCTGCTTAAGTACGATAAAACCATGAAGACTGTAGAGAAATATCAGTTACATGAGTTTGCCATCCTCAACGAGTCTGTATTCCGTTTCCTTCAGAATGCCAAACTCGACGAGCGTGAGAAGAAACTTGCGGCCAAGAACCTAGGTCAGTATATCGACTTCCTCCGTGTGAATAAGAAGAAGGAGGCACTTGCCAACTTCACGAGCATCTTTGAAAAAGGCACCTATGAGCAGGCAATAGTCTTTATGGTTGTCAATGCCGCCGAGGTTTATGATATGCTCAATGAGTTTGTTGAAAAACTGTGATTCTTCACCATTCATTAACACTCATTACAAACAATCAAACAAATGTTAGAACGAATATCCAAGATAACTGAACGCTGGTTTCTAAGCGAAGAGGCTCTTTTCTCTGTTTTCTGCACCCATCGTGTTGCAGAAAACAGTGGAATGGAATGCCATGTGCGTGTGGGTAAAGGTGTCATTGAGGTGAATCCCGACCTGTGTGCCGACATCACAGACAAGGAACTTGAGGAACGTCTGCGCATTGAAGTCATCCGTATCTTGCTCAAACACCCATATGACCGTCAGCCTGATGGCTGTTGTATCACAGCGAGAGCCTTGGGAAGCAATTGTGTTATTGGTGATTCCTACCGCCTTCAGAAGGTAGAAATAGAGAAACCTTCAGACTTCAAATTGCCCTCCAACGGACACTATGAGTTCTATGCACGCTGCATACAGAAGATTCTTCAGAAATCATGTGGACAGGGACAAAAAGATGATGACTCAGAGGAGAACTCTCAAGACCAAGGCGAATGCAATGATGGAGGGTTTGGTAAAGAATATACTGACATAGCCCAGAACTGGCAACAAGATGAGTTGATGGCAGCGCAAGTCAACGAAGTCATCCGCGATGTCAAGTCCTGGGGCTCTCTGCCTGGTGGACTTATCGAAGAGATTGTTGCAAGCACCAAGGCTCGTGTTGACTATCGTAAGATTCTGGCTGGTTTCCGTGCAAGCATACTTTCGCAAAAGCGCAAGCTTACCCGTATGCGTCCCAACCGTCGTTCTGGTTTCGATGCTATGGGAAGCCGCTACGACTTCACCACAAGCATGATTATCGGTGTTGACTGTAGCGGAAGTATCTCGAAGGCAGACCTTCAGAACTTTTACTCCACCATCAACCGATTCTTCCAATATGGCATACAGCAGATTGATGTGGTGCAGTTTGATACTGAACTTGGCGAGGTGCAGACTCTTGTCAAAGCTTCTGAGAATATCAAGGTAACAGGCCGTGGCGGTACTTGGTTCCAACCGTTTATCGATTATGTTGCGCAGCATCCAGAGTACGACGGAGCACTTATCTACACCGATGGTTATGCACCCCAGCCCACAATCCCTTCAACCATGCATACACCACTATGCTGGGTGCTCCGCTCCGAGCAGGAACTTAAGGAGCATGAGCAATGGATGAAACAAAGTGGAAGAGTTTGTGTAATCGAAAATATAAGCTGACGAAACCTCACACATGGGCTCAGTTATCCATGGGGAATACTCCTCTACTTGATACCGAGCACTGGATCAATAGTTTCCATCGTTAATCACAAATAAGGTTTTTTGATAGTAAAGATAATCATAAAAGCCGTTGAATACCTACAAATAATCACTATATGATTAAGGAATTTTTTGATAATGTCCAGCGTCTGTTTAATGACATTGTTACTGACAAAACGAATGCACACACACATACTGCCGAGAAACTGCTCGCCGTCCTTCGTTGCAAGGTTACGCAACCGATAAAGATCATGGAAGAGGCTTCGTGTGTGTGCGTAGTATATTATAACGTGTCGGTAATACTGCCTGATAATCTCTCGGAGATGAACATAGCCTACAACAGTGAATATCAGATGACATTCAACGAAATATCCTCTTGCGACCTTCATCAGTTATCCGAGTTTATTCTTGCTCTGGAGCGTGACATCCCGAAGTGGAAACATATATGGGTGGCTGATGACAAACTCAAGAAGGAACAATCAAAGATTGTCGAACGTGTGAAGTCCGCTATGCTTCAGTTCCGTTCAGACTGGATGTCGGTAGGGGCGAAAGACGATGAGAAGATGATTGAGAAGTTCCGCATCAAGTATTACAACCTCAAGGCTTGCAAGATGTTTTTGGAAAACGACAATCCTTTCTGGGAAAACAAGACGACTGAGGTAGAGATACTTGACGAATGTCGGACGCTTCACATTGACCCCCCCATGGAACTGTGGTACACCGAGTTCAGTGACTTTGTTGACGAATGCAAACAGATACGCGATGAGCGTGACCGCCAAAGAGAGGAAGCAAAGCGCAAAGAGGAAAAGATGCGTCATCTTATCCGTATCAAGCAACTGAAGTTTGAAGCCATCATCAAGTCGATTGAATTTCATCAGGATTTCAAGGTGGAAGTAGAATCACATCTTCCTCAAAGACATATCAGTTTCTTCATCAACAGACAAGCTGTGCCATCCATGAATGGATACTTTCTGATGCGGTTCAAAATCAGCGGTGCAAGTACCGTTTGTAGAGTGTATTTCAATGATGTAGACAGATGTACACCCGCAATCATCAACACCATTAACCGTATTAACGATATGATTCCAGAACTGCGTAACACACTTGTCGATGATGGGCAGCAGTACTATCTGATGGGTGACAACTATTCCATGGGACAACTCCTCAATGATGATAATTCCGGCGAGCCATTCTCCGTAGTGCAGTATTCATACAAGAAAAAACGTGTAATATGTTGCCCGCAACTCCCATCCAATCGTGTCGCCATGAGAATCAACGCTGCCATCCGTGAACTCTATTGCACCACATTCAATTCCGAAAAGAGAGCAGATGATGTAGATTACCCTGTAAATAAGCTCATAATTTGACAAGAATCATTGTTATACGTATGTCACAATCGCCTTTCTCCCTATAATTATATTAATTTGCACTTTGAAAATCAATCTTATTCATTTGTTATCAATGGAAGAACAGAAAGACTACATTGCTGAAGCAAAGCGAATTGCGGAAGAAATTAAGGCAACAGAAGAACACATTCTGGAGTTAGACCGTGAGGAGAAATTCCAGAAGAAACATGTGGAAGATTTGAAGGTGCAGTACAAAGAGGTCTTCATTAAGGCGAACATTGACCGTCTCACCGCTTTTAAGGAAGAGTGCAAGAATCGTTGTGACAAAGCGAACGAACAAGTGCAACTACTGCAGAACGAGAAACATGTGTTGCGCCTCCAGCTTAAGAATGAAATAGACGGTCGTACCTTCAATGAAAAGGTGCAGGAGATCTCAAAGAAGTGCAAAAAAATCCGTGAGTTGTACGATACATACTACAACAATTCCATAGCTGATATGGTAGGTATTACCAGCTACGATAGCAACATTATCCGTGAATTCATCTTTGGCTCATGGAAAGACAATGCAGAATCGATGAAAGAGATGACAATTGAAAACGTGTTTAACCATAGGCTTGAGATACTTGCCAACCCATCTGAGTTCGCTCAGAAGATAACACATTTCAGCGCTGGTGGTCTCGGTGCTTGTGTTTATAATAAGGATGTGACAGTAGCAGAACTCGTACGCTGTTGGGAATTCGATGAGTTCAAGTTTGTTTGTCCTGAATCTGGAGAAACAGCCTTCATCTACCAGTTTGCCGGTCATGTTAGTGCTGGTGGGTATTGGGAACTGACCGCCTACTGTCCTGCGTGTGGCAAGCATCTGCATTATGGAAGTAGGGATGTAAATACAGTCCATGTCCACTGGTCGACACTAAAAAGTATAGCAGACCCTGTAAGTAGGCAGATAAAGAACATCAAGACAACAATTGAGTTAGGCAAGTAACGAAGAACAGAATGGAGAAAGAAATCATCATATCAGCAGAAAGTTACAAGGGTAAAATAAAGTTAGACTATGTGCCTTGTATCAACTATGCCATGGTCTTGAATAAAAAGAAGACTTTCAGTAAGTTTGATGTTTATGTAGATAAGGCAAGTCAGTCATGGCGAAACGTAGACATCACCATAACAGGAGAAATGATTCTGCCTTATCAGAAGAGCGTTACCAAGCAGGATGCAGGCGAGGCTATCAGTCTGGATGATGCAGAACTGATTCCTGTAGCGACTAAGTTGATGGCATTGTCTGAAGCCATGCAATCGTCTTTCGTTATCAGCGTCAGCATTGATGGCCAGCAAGTCGTAAAGCATGCCTTGCACGTGACCTTCATGGCGTATGACCAATGGCATGGCATAAATGTGTCTCCAGAACTCATCACATCATTCGTTACTCCCAACCATCCCCTCATTGCCGCAATCTGTAAGAAGGCTTCGAACTTACTCGGCGAATGTTATTGGAAGAATAGCCTTGATGACTATCAGTCTGGCAATACTGAATGGATTGCCAAACAGGTAGAGGCAGTATATACCGTCATCCAGCAGAGTGACATCACCTATGCCACTTGCCCAGCAAGCTTTGAGGAGTACGGACAACGCATCCGTATGGTGGATAAGATACTGAAAGACAAAATGGGAAACTGCATGGATCTATCCTTGCTAATGTGCTCATGTCTGGAAAGTATTGGTATCAACAGTGTGCTGCTGATGTTCAAGGGGCATGCAATGATGGGCTTTTGGCTCAAACCGATGTCATGCCGTTCTACTGTCTTCTATGACACTAAGGCTCTGAAGGTTAGCTGTCAAGGAAATGATCAAGAGTTGGAAATCCTCGATGCAACAGCGTTAACCAGAGGGGCAACTATAGAACAGGCTATAAAAGATGGACACGAACATCTGGAAAAGAAGACAAAGGAGTTCCAGCTCCTTGTTGATGTGTTTGGCTCACGCACTGATGGCGTACGCCCATTACCACATGTTACACAGTCGGATAATGGCTTTTCGTTCACCGAACAGGCTTTGGCAGAGGGTATGTCCATGTCTGCTCCTGAACTTAACTCCTCAGAGATACGTGGCACAGTTTCTGCAAGCAAACTGAAGAATAAGCAACAACTTTGGGAACGTAAGCTTCTTGACCTCAGCCTCAGGAATAGCCTTCTCAATATGAAAACCGGCAAGAATATACTGCATGTCAATTCGTTGCCAATCAGTGAGGTGCTCATCCATCTAAAGAATGGGACACTCGTCAATGACCTTGACGTTAAAGATATTGAATTATCTACCAAAGACCTCTACCGTTCGGAACGGTTGTCCATTGAAGAGAATGGCGCCAATACATTGTTCCTGTCTATCGGTACGTTGCGATGGTACGAGGAAGGGGATAGCAGACCCTATTTAGCTCCTCTCATTTTCTTGCCTGTAGAGATTGTACGACCAGCCGCTCACAAGTATATCATCCGTCCTCGTGATGAAGAACCCATCATCAACATCACCTTGATGGAAATGCTACGTCAAAGTTTTGACATTGAACTTCAGTCCATTTCTATCGTTTCAGAAAATGACGAGGAACTGGTTGTGTGGAAAAAGGCCTTCTCTGCCATAGCCAAGGCTATAGAGGCAATCAACAAGAAACGTCAGGACCTGCAATGGGAAATTATGGAAGAGTGCCATGTAGGTATCTTCTCTTTCAGCAAGTTCGTGATGTGGAGCGACATTCACCATAATGCCGATGTGCTTTCCAGCCACCCATTGCTGCAAAGTCTTATCGAAGGGCGTTCGATGATAAAAGAGGCTACCGACGATATGGACGCCCGTGCTCTTGACTTCAGCAGCAAACCTGCTGACTATGCTTTGCCGCTTGATGTAGACTCATCGCAGTTGGAAGCCGTAGTCAAGTCCGGTAACGGACAGTCTTTTGTTCTCTATGGACCTCCAGGCACAGGCAAGTCACAGACCATCACAAACATGATTGCCAATGCTCTCTATCAGAACAAGCGTGTGTTGTTTGTCTCCGAAAAGAAAGCAGCCCTTGAAGTGGTGCAGGAACGACTGAAGAATATCGGACTTATGCCATTCTGTCTGGAACTCCATTCCAACAAGGTTGACAAGAAAACCTTCCTGGCACAGATGGAGTCGGTCTTGAATGTTACCGAACAAGCAACGGAAGACACCTTCAACAGCAAGTCGGAGGAATTGTATAACCTCCGACGGGAGCTTATGGTTTATGTAGAGCGTCTCCATATGACACGCCAGCAGGGACTTTCGCTCTACGAATACATTAATCGTTATCTTGATGTAGACGGAGAGGTTATGCCGTTGACCTATAACGATATCAGTCATCTGAATATTGACAAAGTTAACGATATCTGTGACAGAATGGTGACCATGGACAAGATTGCCGGTATTATTGGTGAACATCCATCGCGTCATCCGCTTCTTGGACTCTATCCGCTGGAAAATACAGCTGAAAATCAACGTAGCGTAACGGATTCTCTTGATGCAATGAAGACAGCAATTCTGTCAGCCAAAAAGAAAGAACAAAGTCTGTGGAACAAGTGGCTCAAGAAACGTACAGCCTTGCAAATTCTCAGACGAAGTAAGACTTGGGAAGACCTCACGAAAGTTGCCATGATTGACGAGGGTTGCCTGTTGGACATCGACAATCTGTCAGAAAGCATTGAACTGTGGAGTAATCATGTTGATAAGCTCCGCCAGTGGTATCACTATAGCCTACTCGCATTGAAGATGAACGATTATGATACAGATTTTGTCATGCGTTACTATCTACAGGGACACAACGGAAAGGAAACTGCCGATGCTTTCCGTCGAGGTTACTATATGCGCATGGCTATGAACATCATCGATGAAGATGAGACGATGCGTGGCTTCAATGGCATTCTCTTTGACGATATCATCCAGCAATACCGCAAGTACAGCAAGCAGTTCCAGATGCTGACACAGAAAGAACTTGTCCATCGTCTTTCTGCACGTGTGGCAAGCATTGAAAAGGGTGGTAAGGTAGCCAAGGAGGAAATGACAATCATGAAGAAACGAATCACCAATCATGGTCGTGGAACGAGTGTGAGACGAATCATTGAGCAGACACGTCATATACTGCCACAACTTTGCCCGTGTATGTTAATGAGTCCACTGTCGGTAGCGCAGTATCTGGAGATGTCTAGGGGACAGTTTGACCTCGTAATCTTCGACGAAGCTAGCCAGATGCCTACAAGTGAAGCTGTTGGTGCCATAGCCAGAGGCAAGGCTGTCATTGTTGTAGGAGACCCGATGCAGATGCCCCCTACAAGTTTCTTCATGACCAATAACACCAATGATGACGACATCGATGTGGATGACATGGAATCAATTCTTGAGGATTGCATTTCCCTTTCATTGCCAAATCTTTATCTTAGCTGGCACTATCGTTCAAAGCACGAGAGTTTGATTTCCTTTAGCAACCGTCATTTCTACGATGGTCGTCTTATTACCTTCCCTTCCGTTGACGACCAGCAGCGTCGCGTCACCATGCAGTATGTCGATGGATATTATGATTTCGGTAAGACTCGTAGCAACAAGGCAGAGGCAAAGGCTATTGTTACTGAGGTTCTAGATAGGCTGCGCAAACAGTTGCCAACCGCTATGGGTGGCGAGGATGTTCCGCTAAGAAGTATCGGAATAGTAGCCTTCAGTAAGGTGCAGTCTGGTATTATCGAAGATATGCTGACAGATGCTCTCTCCAAAGAGCCTGAACTGGAGGAAATTGCCACCAAGTCTCAGGAACCCATCTTCGTGAAGAACCTTGAAAACGTTCAAGGTGATGAGCGTGACATCATTCTGTTCTCTGTTGGCTATGGTCCTGACAAACAGGGTAAAGTAAGCATGAATTTTGGACCATTGAACCAAATGGGTGGTGAACGCCGACTGAATGTGGCAGTCTCACGTGCCCGTCATGAGATGAAGGTGTTCTCAACTCTTCATCCTCATCAAATTGATCTTCAGCGAACCGGAGCCAAGGGTGTTGTTGCTTTGAAACGTTTTCTTGAATTCGCAGAAACAGGTATACTTCCTTGTCCCATAAACCAAGTAACGGTACAGAAGACAGACAATGTCACTACCAGTGTGGCAGAAGCACTTGAAGGCATGGGTTACAATGTCCATCAGAATGTGGGTAGTTCGCAGTTCAAAATAGACGTTGCAATCGAAGACCCTGATTATCCTGGGTGTTATAAGACAGGAATTATCATTGATACTAAAAACTACTTTGACACACAAACAGTAAGAGACAGAGAGGTTGTTCGTCCTGCCATTCTCGGTATTCTTGGCTGGGATATCCACAACATCTGGAGTGTGGATTGGATAGAGAATGAAGATATATGTCTGAAGTGTATTACAGATGTGAAATGAGTATGATTGAAGATGATTTAGGGAAACAGATTGATCGTAGTGTTGTTACAAAGACTACATTACTCGACATTGCTATGAACTCGACCCATGATGTCCAGGAGTTCAACGAGATGCTTCATGAGTATTGCACAATCCTCTATGGTTATGACCTCTGGGAGAAACCATTTATAGAGGTTGCAGTAGAATCAGAAAACTCAGAAATAGACGACGATTATAAAATATACGAGGAAAACGGCAAATGGGGCGTAAAAGAGTCTAGGTATCATTGCGGCCTTCCTGCAGACTATGAAAAAATAGAATGTGTAGATGGTATCACATATCAGTTTTTAACATATAGAGACGGACATGTTGGCCTTGTCAATTTGTTTGACAAGGTTGAAGTATGGCTGGAACCAATATACGATAACATAAATGTATTCAATAATTTGCATATTATAGTATCACACAACGGTTTTAAGGGATATTGGCACAACGGGCAACTCTCAGATGTGTGTTTTGAGGACATCTATATACCTAGATTTGCAGGATGGGTAAGGGTCAAAAAAGATGGGATATGGGGATGGCTTGACGGGAATCTATGCTTTACTACCGAGCAATCCGATGCACATGAATATATTACGCCTGATTTGTTCGAATGCAAAGGCACACATCAAAGTGTTACGAGAGAATTGTTGGATGATGTAAGCCGATTAGATCAGGAGGTCAACGAGTCTGACGATGGCACAATAGACCAAGCGTTAGAAAAATTAAAGAAGACCGCTCTATCACTTATCGAGAATGACCAAATAGAAGTTTATCAAGAAAACGGCAAGTATGGGATTAAAGACTTTCTTGGTTTTATCATTGTAAAAGCCCAATATAACGAAATCATAGTTACAGAACAAGAACACTATTTGGCTGCATTTGGTAGGACTGAATTGGGATGGGGACTAGTCTGCGAATATGGAGAGGCATTAAAGAACCAACTATTCATATTTGATGAGGTTCCGAAGCAGTCAATATACGCAAACTGGTTTAAGGTTAAAGTCTGCGGCAAGTTTGGCATCTACGACTCCGATTCTGGGCAGATGGTACTAGAAGCTATTTATGATGAACTTGACAATCGAAACGAGTTTGAATGTGTAATAACTAAGAAAGATGGTAAGTTAGGCTTCTTCAATTACAAATTTTGTGTCCCTCCTCTTTATGACAATATCGTCTTCGGCAGAGGACTCGCCTTTGTAAGATTCAAGCAAAATGGACTATTTGGTTACATAGATGAAAAACTCAACTGGACAGAGGATATTGCCAAAGCAAGAATACTTGCAAAGAATCCAATGTTTATCTATAATTGACCGATAATAATCCGAAAAATTTGCCTTTTGAAGTTACAAAAAATAGAAAAACGAGCCAAATTTTGATAAAGAATCTCTTTTAAGAGATTTAAATGATGGATTGTGAAAAGAAAACAGTAAATTTGCAGAATAAAAATCCCATTTTTCCATCAAACTGATTTATGGCAATATACTATCACGGTTCTTCCGTCCTATTCAAATCCTTCGACCTCAGTCACGCTCTTGAGGGTGATGGCAAGGTTAAGTTCGGCTATGGAGTTTACCTCACATCCCGCTATGAAAGGGCAGCTCATTATGCCTTTAACAAGAAAAGACCGGAAAATAAAGATTTCTACGTCTACACAGTAGAAGGACCCGATAAGACCGAGGACAATTGTCTTTGGCAAAGTCCGTCATGTCCAGTGCCCGAGTCTATCGTAAGTCGGGTTAAGGAAAAAATGGGAGAAGACATCCCTGTAGAGGCTATAGCTGAAGGAAAATACTTCAGAAAGTATGTAGCCAATAGACTGGTTGGTGTACAGGAACCGATTAAGAAGATGATCGACAGTGCTCCTTATATTGGTGAAATTGCTTTGGCGAACCTCCTTGACAGTATCGGGGTTGATATGATGGCACAGCCTTTTATTTGGAAACCACCTTTTGACAATATAGACTTGGCTGTAGTCAATGAGAAAAAGGTAAAGATTCTAAAGATTGAGAAAATCGAGCTTGATGCAAAGAAACATCTTGTTCCTGGGTCGGACACGCTCGTTGAACTTGAATAAGTGTTGATATACGTATACGCAAATTGCTTTTATCTTGGCAATTACGTACCTTTGTACCCACTAAAACAGTTCGACACATGAGTAAATCTAGTATCCGCCAATTCATTGAGAAGTACTATCCGCAGTACTATTCCATTGAGACGTATCCTGCATCAGAGTGCGTACGAATCCACAAGATTACTGAACCTTGGGGTATCTTTTCCAACTTTTCCCACACGCCAATCACGGTTGAGGGTGTTACCTTCGACACCTCTGAGCGTCTCTACCAGACCATGAAGTTCATTGATTCCGAGGCTGTGCGTCAAGTATACGGCAAGAAAGGCAACCCTAAGATGACCGCCAAGCGACTCTTTAACGAGGGGTTCCAGCGTGAAGACTGGGGACTAATGCTCGTTGACGCTATGAAGTTCTGCCTTACTCTCAAGTACAATCAGAATGGGGAGTTCCGCAAGGCACTTGAAGACAGCAAGGGCAAGTACATCGTTGAAGACCAGAGCACCTTTACGAAGAAGACTCCCGATACCTGGGGAGTCAAACTCCAAGGTGATAGCTACGCCGGTCCTAATCTTCTTGGCCGACTTCTCATGGAGCTCCGCGACAACGAGAAGTTAGAGTATACTCTCCCGGATGATGCATTATGCTTCACTCAATTCCTAAGTAAAACTACTTTGAATACTATCGGGATCTGCCCAGAAATACAGTACAACAACTCAATAACCGTAGAAGATATCACCAAGGAAACCGCTATCGATTCAACGGCTCTGAATGTACTTACATATTCACATCCCCATGACACCTGCGACGGCATAGAACTCCATCTTGGCAACCAAGCCATGGGATATCCTTTCACCTGTCTTGGCCACAGCTGGAAAGCTGTCGAGTACCTGTATCTCTGCGGAGAGTGGAGTTGGGAAGGTGAAGATGCAAAGGCTATACAGGAAGATGTACTTACTGCAAAGAGCGGATACGCAGCTGCATCATACAAGCGCTCAAAATACAAGAAACGTCGCCGTGCCGATTACGAGACCTTCCGTGACCAGTGGATGCTCTGGTGCGTCTGGCAGAAGTGCCTCGGAAACGAGGCATACCGCAAACATCTGCTCTCCATGCCAGATGACCGCATCATTATTGAAGTAATCAAGAGAGACAAAGTCTGGGCTGCTTGGCCTGATGACAACGGCATCTACCACGGAGCCAACGGCATGGGCAAGATTCTCACTATCTGCCGCCGCTGTCTCAAGGAAGGCACTTCCCCTGCCATCGATACCGACTTGCTTAATAGCAAAAGCATCTATATACTTGGAGAAAAGGTTCAATTCTAAAATACAATCCACAATGACAATACATTTCAGCATACACTACGACGGAGAGATTTTCGTCAATAGCCATACGGATCTTATGGGTATAACCTATGTAGGTCCTATGGGACTGTTAAAGCAGTTAGAACTTAGGGCAGGCTTACATACAGAAGTCAAGTCTGACGTTGAGCGTGAAGCAGAATATCTTAACGCCATGACACCATGCATCAGCGGCACTATGTTTGAAAACGCTTTCAATGTTGATAAGATTGGTGTTGCAGGCAAGCTACTTGGTTGGCGTGATAATCTGATAATGGCAGGTTGGGACGGCGCATGTGACGACCAGAAAGCAAAGAAGTTGACTATTTTGGCAACCATCGAGCAAAACTTCCATTCAAGTGGCATAGCGGACGCTTGGGTAAAAGTTCGGGATGCTTACAAATCTGCAGATATGCTCAGCGACCGTGTGGATGAAATTGTGGTAGATTGCCCTTGGAGTGAGATACCATTCATTGTCCAAGACACACTTGACTCTATTAGTAAGAATGGTGTCAAGGTAACAAAGAAGGTTCTTGAAAACGAGGAACAAGCGAAACTCGACACTTCAAAGGTGAAGGTCGTGGATTTTCAGGACATCAACGATGCATACGAATGGTTCGCTCAGATAGAGTCTATGCCTGAGGATAGTGTGGTCATCAACCGCGACAATGTACTCCTCAATCATATTCTCTACACTTGGGATAAACCGCTTGTACACTCATCGCTCGCACAGACAAATCCGCAGTTGCTGCAATTCTTCAAATTGGGTATGAGTATCTTCTCTCGTCCTCTGAACATACAGAACCTCATCTCCTATCTCCAGTTACCTATGAGCCCTATACCTGGTGCTCTGAGATACAAGCTCTCAAAGATGCTCCTTCAGCATGGAGGCTTCGGTGATAAAACAAAAAGAGAGGATGGGGAAGTACGTGATGACTGGGAGCAGACCATTCATGAGTTCGAATTTGTTAATAAGGAGGGAAAAGCAACTCCGCAAGCCAGAGCGAAAAAGATGGCATTCCTTTCCCCAATCCGTAATGACTATGTTGATGGCATCAGCAAGGATGAACTGATGGGCTATCTTGACTCTCTCAACAAGTGGGCAATCGGGCATTATGCCGATGTTGATCTTGCCGAGGAGAAGAAGGCACAGTTGCATGAATTGCAAACCTTCATTTCGTCCTTCAAGACATCTTTACAAAGTCTCTCTGGTGAAAAAGTTCTGTATAGTGACATTGAGAAATTTGTTCTCCAGATCTATCGACCTATGAACTACGCCTTAAACCAGACAGAAAACGGAGCGTTCTGCGTAGTGAATGACGTTAAACAGATAGCTACACCTGCAAAGACGATCCTTTGGCTTGACTGTCAGAATGAAGACGGTGACAATGATACATACGATTTCCTGACAAAGTACGAGAAGGAGTATCTCTTCGGTCGTGGCGTCAAGTTACCGGATTTCGCCAATCATCTCTCAACCGCCCGCAAGGAGCATCTCCGCATTCTCTCACAAGCAGATACTGTAATCCTTGTGCACTCTGCATACAATGGAACTACACGACTCGGAGAACACAGCATGATTGCAGAAGTGCGCCATACGGCTGGCACACTGCCGACTTGTGATAAGAATTCTCTGTTCACTATGGTTAAAACAATGGAAAAGACTGCAAATGTGGATAAGTTCGCACCGGTTGCAGCACTTGAGTTAGGAGCAATAGATTATAAAGGGAGAAAAGAAAGCAATTCTTCTCTCGATACCCTCATACAGTTGCCGTTCAACTATGTTGTACAGTATGTAGCAAAGCTCAATGAGCCAAATGAGGAACAGCTGAAGAACACTCATATAACCCTCGGCCTTGTTGCTCACAACTTCTTTGAGCATATTATAGGTGATGGTAAGGCTGACCTTAAGCTGATGCGACAATTGACAGAAGACGAGTTTGAACAGCGACTTGAGAACTCCATCGATGCAACAGGCCTTATCCTCCGTCTGCCTGAGAATACATCTTCACTCGGTGAGTTCCGCATCCACCTCAAGGATAGCATGCTGAGTCTTATAGACATTATGGAATATTTGCATCTTGCCCCTGTTGGATGTGAGGTGTCTCTACCAGACGAATACAGCCAGAAAAAACTGGAATTAAAAACCATCGGGGACTTCGGTGCACGTATTGACTTCCTCCTCAACGACGCTAGTGGTCGTTATGTAATCTTCGACTTCAAGTGGTCGTACAGCCAGTACTATGGCAAAAAACTAGAAGAGAATACCGCAATTCAGCTTGAACTGTATCGTGAAGCGGTAAAACAGATGTATACTGGTAAGGATGTTGCAGCTGTAGGTTACTACATGATGCCACGCAAGCAACTCATTACAAGCGATTATGATGAGATTAGTGGTAGCAAACTCATTAAGCATGTAGATCCTGCCAATATAATAGTACCTCTTATCCAACAGATAAAAAACTCTTATGTATTCCGTCTGGATGAGATACGACGTGGTCATATCGAAGAGGCTGAAACAGTGGACATAAAGGACATTGACAATTGCTATCATGCAAAAGAGGAAGAACTGGGACTCTGCCCATTGTCTGTGACGGAGAAGACAACGGGGCGGGGAAAATCCAAACAGCTCATATCTGTTACTAAAGAATCTGAGCATGTATTCAACCCTTCTAAAAAGGTCTCTTTCGAAGATGAGAAGAAAGAGCCATGCGAGATAGCAACTTCACACGCAATACTTAAAGGACGACTGAAATGAGAAACGTAACATACATCAATGCTGGCGCAGGCTCCGGCAAGACATACACTCTGACAAAGATATTGGCAGAGAAACTTTCAAAAAAAGAGGTAAAGCCTTCAGAGGTTATTCTTACGACCTTTACGGAATTGGCAGCAGCAGAGTTCAAGGAGAAGGCACGTCAGCAGATTCTGTCTACTGACAATATGGAAGTTGCTTCACAGATGGACTGTGCTGCTATAGGGACAGTTCACTCTGTAGCTCTTGGATTCATCAAGAAGTTCTGGTTCTTATTGGAATATGGTGCTGACATTCAAACAATTTCAGAGCGTGACGAGGATTTTTATATGAGCCAGTCACTAGCTCGTATTGCCAGTATGCCTGAACATAAGTCTGATTTGGACAACTTTCGCAAGTTCCGTGATTTCTTCGACATTCTTGACTCTTCCAATCATCCCGACCATCTCTTTTGGCAGCAGCATCTCAACGCCGTGGTTGAAAAGATGGAGTACTATGGTGTTGACGTTGTTGAGATAAATACACAGAAGAGTATTGAAACACTGAGAGCTGTTTATACGGGAAACCCTGTCGACTATAATTTCATCGCTTCTGCCTTAAAAGAATATGGTAATTTCTGTGCGACAAAGTTTGATGACGGACGCTCAGGAACCAAAGCGCATGAACATTATGACGCAGTTGCCAAACTTCTTCATGAAAAAAGAGACCAAGACTGGCTCACTCGTGTAAAAACATTGATGAAAACTCCTTGCTGCGAAAAAGCTGCAGAAAAAGCTTGTACTAACTTTACAAATCTAAAAGACCAACTATCCGTTGCCGATACATCTGTCGATGCACTTGCCATTCTCGAACCATTCGTAAAATCAGTGTTCCGTCTAGCTAAAGTTTGGCGCGACGATTTCATAGCCTACAAACGAAATAACCATATCATTTCTTACAATGACATGGAGCAAATCTTCTTACGTCTCTTGACTGATTATGAAGAAGTACAGGACTATGTGCGTTCTCACTATCGTCTGGTAATGGTTGATGAGTTTCAGGATTCCAACCCAATTCAACTCAAGATTTTCAACAAACTGTCTGAGATTATTGCTGAGACCGACGGACATTCGTACTGGGTAGGCGACCCTAAGCAAGCAATCTATGGATTCCGTGGAGCCGATACCGACCTTGTAAATTCTGTAGCAGACCACTTCACATTCTATGATGATGCAGAAATCCATGAAGAGGAAGGTCCGCGCAATCTTGCAACAGGACGTCTTGTGGAGAGTTGGCGTTCTAGAAAGAGACTTGTCGACCTAGTAAATGCTGTATTCTATGAGCCTTTCAAGAATGATGGTATTAACAAACTGTGCATAAAGCTCGATGCCCACTTCAAGAAAGATGACCTCAGCTCCAATGCTATCGTTCATTGGGAATGTGGTGATAGCATCAAGAACCAGCAAGATGCGGCTGACGCACTAGCCTTCAAAGTAAAGGAATTACTTGATAGCAAAATGCAAGTTCACAGCGGAAAGCGTGACGAACCCGCAACAGCAATCTCACCGCGTGACGTTGCCATATTGTGTCGTAAGAATTCAGCATGTAAGGAAGTGGTCAAGGCTCTCTGCAAATATGGCATTCCCGTCTCTGAAGCTGAGGATGCTATCATGCAACGCATTGAGGTTCAGCTTGTCGTTACCCTTCTTCAGTTTATGCAAGACCCGAAGAACAAACATGTCTTTGCAAATCTTATGCGTCTGCTATGGGGCAACACTACAGCAGAAATCCTTCGTAATCGTATAGATTATGTCTTGGAACATATTGATTCTGAAGGAGAATTCGATACTGCCAATGACAACTGGCAAGAGGACTTGGATTCCGTTAAGGACTTGCTAAAGCAAAGAGAGCGTATTCAGCATCTCTCCATACCTGAGATGGTAAAAGCCATAATCTATGAGAGTAACATTCCGTCTCTTACTGCACGATGGGGAGACGAGCAGGTACGCCGTCAGAACCTCTCTACATTGCAACACCTTGCTGATGACTATGACGAGATGTGTCTTCAGATGGGACTAGGAACGTCCATCAGCGGCTTTATCTATTATCTTAACAGCATTGAGCCTGACAAAGAGAAAGACAACAAGTCAGACACCGTTAAGGTATTCACCTATCATGGCTCAAAGGGATTAGAGTGGCCAGTCGTTGTCATGCATGGTCTTGGCGAGAACGTTCTGACAGATGCAGACTTCACAAAGAAATCATTCATGAAAGTACGTGAGGTAGTTATGAATGACAATGCAACAGAGGAAGACCCATTTGCCAAGGAGTATTATCTGCACTTTTTCCCCTTCACTCTTAGTTCATTCAATAATAATCCTACGGCAACCTTACAGGACAACATTAACGAGCTGGAATTCTACAAGAAACTCAAGGAACGAACTAAATCGGAAGAACGCCGACTGCTATATGTTGGAATGACGCGTGCCAAGGATTACCTGTACACATTCGGATACAAGGGAAATTTCGATTGGCTTACTAATGCCGGTGTCGAATCACCCTCTTCTGACAATGTTTGGGGAAATTCTGACTATGCAGTTACTCCGATAAGCATAAGCAAGCCAGAAGATTCTAAAGAAGATAGCATGGTGCAAACATACACTATCATCGAGAAACCTATTGCTCATAGCGAAAGAGAGAGAAAATTCCTTTCTCCAAGCAAGATAAAGGAATTCAGCGGATATTTCAGTCACGAGTCATGGAAAGAAAAAGGTACCGTTATCGAAACAAAAGGCTGGAATAAGGACAACTACGCCACCATCGGAACGTGTATCCATGACATCTTTGCCATCTATCGACAAGGACATGACGAAGACAATCGTAAAAAAGCATTGAGCATCATCGGCGGTTATGGGCTGTCAGATATACTTGCTGGGCATGTGGATGCTATTCTTCGTTCTGCCTACTGGCTATACAACCAGTTGCAGCAGCACTTTCCTCAAACCGAGGGAGACAGTATCTGCAACGAATATCCGTTTGAGATGACTCTTCCTACTGGCCAGCATCTTCGGGGAGAAATGGACCTGCTGTGGTTCTATACAGACGATAAAGGCCATCATTGCGTTCTGATTGACTACAAGACTTTTGGCGGTGTAGCACTCAATGAGCACACGACTACTCATTATGCACAGTTATCAGCATACGCAGAAGCATTACGCCATAAAGGCATTGATGTGGCTCATGCTCTTATATACTATCCTGTTTACAGTACGATACATGAATTGAAATAACGTTCAATGAAAAACTTAAAGTACATACTTTCACTCATATTGCTGACAATGTCCATTCATGGATATTGCCAGCAGATGTATGACCGCTCGGGCTCTCTCATAGGACGCTACGATAGCGGTAAGATATATGACCGCTCTGGTTCCTATGAAGGCAAGGTCGATTCGGGACGTTTTTATGATCGCTCTAGAAGCTATATCGGCTACGAACGTGACGGAAAGTTCTATGACCGATCAGGCTCTTACATCGGTTATACAAAGGATGAAAAGTTCTATGACCGCTCTGGCAGTTACATCGGTTACATCAGTGGCAACAATGTTTATAACCGTTCTGGCTCACTGATAGGCAGAGTTAGCAGAGTTCCAAACTTGGTAGCTGCCATTGTATATTTTTACGGTTATTACCCTTTACGTTAACAAAATACCAACTATAATGAAAATCATCCACACAGCCGACTTGCATTTAGGGCAAGTTATTTATCAGAACTATGACCGTGCAGATGAGCACCGTCATTTCTTCCATCAACTCGCGGAGTGGTGTAAGCAGGAAAAACCTGATGCTCTTCTTGTCAGTGGCGATGTCTTTGACATACAGCAACCTTCAGCTGCGACTAAGAAGGCTTTCACGGATTACTTTGTCAGTCTGCATCAGTCTTGTCCGACCATGCACATCATTATCACGGCTGGCAATCATGATTCTGCCTCGCGCATTCAGGCAGACAGTGCTGTGTGGAAATTGGCAAATGCGCATCTAGTTGGCATCGCTCCTACAACAGACCTTCATAGAGAGGGTTGGCATGATGATTACATTATTAGCTTAGACAGCGGCTATGTCATAGCATTGCCATATATGACAGGTGAACGGAAGGATGCCGTACAATCACTCATTGACAAGGTTTCCGATGAGAATACTGACAATAAACCTGTCGTTATGATGGGGCATCTCGCTGTAACAGGCATGGATCCAACCGGACACAGTTTTGAAATCGGAAAGATAAAAACCTTGCCTACTGATGCCATGGGCAAAGGATTTGACTATCTTGCCCTTGGACACATACATAAGCCGCAAACTATCGGTCATCAGGATGACTGTATGAAGGAGGAGGTAACATACCCAGCAGGAGTGATAAGGTATTCCGGAAGTGCCCTTCACGTCAGCTGTGATGAGCAATTTCCTCATACAGTCAGCGTCGTAGATATTAACCATCATGGTGCCAATGTGAAAATAAAACAACTGCGCATTGACGAACTCAGACATTTCTATACACTTCCACTCGAAGGTTCTTACACTGATGAGAAGTCTGCTCTTGATGGAATTAAAGAATTCTGCGAGACTGAAGGGAAAGGATATATCCGTCTCAAAATAGATTATAACGTACCATTGAGTTCTAACTTCAGTCAGATGGTCTACGATATGCTGGCTCCCTATAATGAAGAGGTGCGTTATAATGCCAAGATAATATGGAATGGCTGTCCTCTCAAATCCGAAGGTGATGAAGCGAAACCCACATTTGAAGTTGCAGAACTTCAGCAGATGAAGAATCCTGTAGACTTTATCGAGAAGACTATGGATCAGTATCCTGGTCTTGTTCTTGACGAAGTGCGCTCTGCTTTTGAAGAGGTAAAGGCGGAGATAAAGCGCAAGCAAGAGGAAGATGCCTCCAAGCCCAAGTCCAAGAAAAAGTCAGAATCTGATATCGTAACCGAATAAAGCATCCATACCACATGAAGATAAAAGAATTACATCTCCGCAATATAGCATCGATAGAGAAGGCGGACATTGACTTTGAGTCTGGCCTCAACGACATCGTAAACGGCTCGCCGGCATCGATTTTCCTTATATCTGGTGATACGGGAGCCGGCAAATCTGTAATACTTGACGGTATATCTATGGCTCTTTACAAGAAGACACCTCGTATCATCGATGTTCAGAATAAGACTAACAACAACTTTACTGATGATCAGGGCGAATCCATAAGTATCAACAGCATTGAGCAATACACTCGTCTTGGCATCTCATACAAGGACGAATGCTATAGCGAAGTGGCATTCGAAGGCAACGACGGAAAGGAGTATCATGCCAAACTCGAACTGGGTCTTACGAAATCAAACAAAAAAGACAAAGATGGCAACTATCTTATCAAACACAGCACGCCCGTCTGGACTGTTAAAGTCGGTTCAGATGATTGGCAGAAGGTAGAAGCGAAGACAGGACAACCTATTCTTGATGCCGTTGGCCTTACCTTTGAGCAGTTTGGCCGTATGGCAATGCTTGCTCAGGGACAGTTTGCGTCATTCCTTACAGGTGATAAGAAGGAACGTGAGTCCATCCTTGAACAGCTCACGAATACAGAACATTTTACGGCATACGGAGAAGCCATCAAGCGACTTTTCGACAATGCCAAAACCGCGCAAAAGACAGCCCAGACAGCCTTTGATACAGAAAAAGAGCATACCTTGCCGTCAGAGCAAGTGGAGCAGCACAACAAAGACTTGGACGAGCTGAAAATCAAGGAGAAAGATTGTAAACAGCAGATAGATTGTGTCGACAAAAAAATCAAGGCCGTAGAACAGATTGAACTATCTTCCAAAGCAAAGCATACGTCGGAAGACGCAATGCGCAGTCTTGAAGAACGTATTAACGGCGAAAACTACAAAAGTAAGTTGCAGCTCGTTGCAGACTGGGATTCTACAGTGACAGAGCGTCAGCGACTTATCGATATGCAAACTTCACAGAAGAAACTGACTAGCGCAAAGAAAGACGAGGCAAGTCTCTTAACTACCTTCGTGTCTCTCTCCTCTGACCTTGCAGCTCGTAAGGATGCGCTTGATACAGAGGCGCAAGCTATTGCTGCAGACAAGGTCTGGCTTGACGAACGAGCAGACCGTGACGCTCTATACACCAAACATGGAGAAATAACGCTTCAGCTGAATTTATACAAAGAAAAAGTCGGCAAGCAGGGTGAAGCATCGAAGGCTCTTGCCGAAGAGATATCTAAGACCGTTCCTCTTGCTAGTGAGCTAACGAAAGCAACCGATGAGGCAAAAGCGAAGACTGATGCTGTGATTAAGAAACAGCAGGAGATAGATGAGGTCATTGCCATGCGTGATGCTCTTAATCCTAATGCCATCAACCGTCGTCTCACGGAAATCGGAAAGGAGAAATCTGCCCTTGAACGTCTTGCTGAGCATATAGTCAAATACAAGCGAAAGGTATCAAATGCTGAAACTTTAGCAAAGGATATAAAGACAGACGAAGATGATCTGACTGAAATGAGGGCAAAGATGGATTCTGCCAAGATTGCTGCCGATAATACCAAGAAGGAATATGATGAGGCAAACAACAGACTGGCTACAATGAATCATAGCATGGAGGATGTTTTCGTTACGCTTCGCAAACGTCTCATCAATGAGCATGAAGAGTTCTGTCCGCTCTGTGGTCAGAAGTTGGAAAAGATTCACATGGAACAGGAGTTCCGTAATATCCTTACCCCCATTGAGAAAGAGCAACAAGAGAAAGAGGCTGCCCACAAGGTTGCAGAAGAGAAGTACAACAAGGCAAAAAGAAGTTGCGACACCTTTGCTGGCTCACTCACCACTAAAAAGAAACTATACGAAACCATTGTTGATGATATCAAGGAGGATGAGGTTGCAATACGAAAAGATGCACAAAAAGTTAATGTCGTCATACTAGAAACCTTCGTTCCCGATGACATGCTAACGGCAATAAATACTTCGGTGGATGCAAAGACCACAGAGGAGGATGCTCTCAAGCAGAAGCAGGAAGAAGTCACCAAGTTGCAAGACAAGGTGACTAAACTGCTTAATGAGAAGAAACCGCTTGACTCAGCCAAGACTCAAGCCGACAAGCGAAAGGCTGATGCGGAGAATGGCCTCAAGACAAACGAAAAGACTATCAAGCGTCTCTCTGGCGAACAGGAAGATATTGCCACGGAGTTGAAATCGTTGTCTGACAGCATCAATTGTATTATTGGAACATTCTATAACAATTGGAGTGCGGATGTTACTGCTGTCATTCAGACTATCACCACCGAGGCAAAGACATACCTTGCAAACAAGACTGAATATGAGAGACGCTCTGGAGCCATTCGCAATACGCAAGCTCTTATTGACACATTGCAAGGCAACTTTGATTCATTGTTGACTGAGTTTCCAGGTTATCAACCAGCAGACGAGCATGTTTTGTTTGAATGCAAAGATATAAAACAGGAATGGACTCATCTTATAAGCAGCACCGGTAGCGTGAAGAACCAGATAAAGAGTCTGTCTGCCAGCATCATAGAGTGTCATAAAGTTCTCGATACATACTACAATACAAGTGGAAAGACCGAGGAACATCTGACTTCCATCTCAGAGCGTAAAGACGAGCTCGAGGGGTCACGCCTGCTCATAAAGCAGACCGGCGAGGAATTGAAATCACATTCCGATGCTATAGCCGCAGCTGACGAAATCATCAAGGAGAGTATGCAGAAACTGGGAGTGAAATCGCTTGATGACTTGCCTATTAAGGAAGAACTCACAACGCGCAAGAACGAACTTAATGGTCTGCATGACGATATAGTTGGCAAAATGGGCTCGTTAAAACAGCAACTCGAAGACAACGAGAAGAACATAGCAAAGCGCAATGAGGCAGAAAAGGAATTGCTGGCAGCAAACCAAGTGTATGCGAAGTGGGATATTCTCAACAATTACTTCGGTGGCACTCGTTTCCGTACCCTTGTCCAGACTTATGTGTTGCGCCCCTTGCTCAACAACGCCAACATTTATCTCGAAAAGATTACCGACCGCTATAAACTCACATGTAGTGAGGAGAACGACCAATTGTCAATCCTTGTTCATGACCTCTACAATAAGGGACAGGTGCGCAGCGCAACAATACTCTCCGGCGGTGAACGTTTCATGATATCGCTTGCCCTGTCCCTTGCCTTGTCATCGCTAAATCGTCCTGATATGAACGTCAACATCCTCTTCATCGACGAGGGCTTCGGCACCTTGGATGAGAACAATCTCAATTCCGTGATGTCCACGCTTGAGAAATTGCAGGAGATAGCAGGTCAGAGCAATCGACGCGTCGGCATCATCTCTCACCGAGAGGAACTTGAAGAACGTATTCCCGTGAAGATTATGGTGAAGAAACATGGTGAAGGAAGAAGTATGATTGAGATGAAATACGAATAATGAAATCAATTTACGTATGTATTAATTTGAAAATCGGATAATAGTATGTATCATAAAATAGAAGAGTTAGCATATAACGGAGATGTGCAAGCCATATGGTCAATGTTGAAAGATATTGTGAACAACACATGGGACGTTCAACCTAAAACGGTACACATGACAGATCCTGACACGGGAGAGAACTTGGTAGGAAGTTCGTTTGAGGCGCAGAGAACTTCACCTCGTGATCTTAGCGAGGAGGAATTAAGTATTGTCAAGAAACTTTCTGATATTCTTTTATCTCGCATTGATTCCTTGTCCGATGAAGAATTGTTCCAATCAACACAAATGAACTATATTGACACTGTGCCTTATGTAAAGCGTCTTTCTGAACATAATCATCCTACAGCATTGTGCAGATACGCTTGGATTCTTTACCGTGGAGAAGAGAATCATGGTGTACAACGTGACTTAGAAGTATCAAAAAAATATCTGAGTCGTGCTGTTGAACGTGCGTGCGAAATTACAAATGGTCTAAAAGCTCTCAATAAATCAGAGGCAACAAAAGACGCAGGAACTTATGAGTATCGTATAACTGGTGATATGACCTCTTTGGATTTCATTGAGATTATTCTTGAAACCCTTCTTCAAAAAAAGAAACTGTTGGAACCTATAACAGACAATGCAGACATTCAACTACCTTATGAAGCTATTCTACATATGATAGTAGGCGGCGATTGTGGCGGAAGATACAGAGGGATAATACATAATTTTAGACGGGAAGGCGATGCTCTTATACTTACTGCTTACGGTGAAAATCTTTCATCCTATGCTTTCGGATCTTCTTTCGAAATCTTTTTCGAGAACTGAATGACTGGAGCGAGTAAAGTAGATGTGGACCGTAAAATAATGAACTAATGAACAAAGATATTAAGGAACCTGGCGATAAGGTGTATGTAAAAAGGCAATATGTCCGAATCAAAGTGGTGTAAGTTATAAAATGAGAAATGTTATGGTGAAAACATGTATCTGTGCGGGCAAATTCGCCCTTGACATCATCAAAAAAACGTACCTATCCCGAAGGCTTTGTAGTAGGCAAGCACAATAAATTCGCGGAAGAACTCTATAAGGAGTGTATAGGCAATACCTGCGGTAATGTGGCAACCATTCTGCCATATCTTGGCGTACAGACGTTTCCTATCGCCCATTTCGACATGTCTGAGCAGGGGCTGAAACTAACTTCTGACCTAAAGCACTATGGCGCTGATATTCGCTTTGTACAGAATACGCCTAAAGGTGGCACCACATTATTTGAATGCATTCACAAACGTGACAAGAATACTGGTGAATGGATTAGAGGCTATCGTCAGTACAGTCCTGATTCGCGTTTTCCCAAGCGCAAGAACCTTCGTGGACGTGACGAGGATCCAGCATTTCTAGCAAACCTCGACTTTACTCCCAACGTATACTTTTTCGACTCCCCCGAGAGCGGTTTCCGCGTACTTGCAGAAGGACTGCGTCAGAAGGGTACACTGGTGTATTTCGAGCCAGAAGGCAAAGATGAAGAATCGAAACTGATGGATGCTATCCGCAAGAGCGATGTCATCAAGTTCTCTGATGAGCGATTCTCCAACGTTGACTTCTGCCAAAACTTCACAGACAAGTTGTTTGTTCAGACCATGGGTAGGAAAGGTATCCGCTTCTCCCTTTGTGGAAACGAGTGGCAGACGGTTGCCCCTGTGCCGAATGACAACGTCGTAGACGCCGAAGGTGCTGGCGACTGGGCAACTTCGCAGTTCATTGCTTGTCTCTGTGAGAAAGACATTCTCTCCATCAGCAAAATGACAGAACAGAACATCCATTGGTGTTTGGAGAAAGCCTGCGAGACAGCCTCACGCTCTGTGTCCTTCCTCAGCAGTAAGGGCATGATTGATGAAGTACTAAAAGGAACAAACTGTGATGAATAACTCTCTTGAGTATGACAGATATAATCAGAAAAAATATAATGAGCATATTTGAGCTTGAGCGAATATTCTGTGCTGATGAAATAACCTTAGAACGTCCGTGCCACGTTGATAGCGTTGGACTATATACCACTTTGGAATTAGCCACAACAGCCATGAATAATGTGGTAACTGATGACTTAGGGGGTGAATGGCAACAAAACTTTGGATATCTTATCAGAGAACGGGCGGTTGATGCTGACCACGCCTATCGAGGATTCCTAAGCCTCCGCACATACGACAGCAAAGGAGAACTTAATGATGAGTTCCTTGAAGACTACGAGGGGTACGACACCTTCCACGGAAGAGACCCGCTGACACTACGTCATAAAGTAGGCGACATCGTCTGGTGTTTAGCATACGACTGTCTGGAATTGTGCATCGTCGGATGGTTGCCTCCAACAAAGGAATGGTATGACAAACGTCATAAAATCTGTTTAGAAAAGTACAAGGAAAATGTTTTTCAATTGGATGCAACCGACGATTGCTATGGTATATACTCCATAGGCGATGGCGATACGCACAAACACGTTCTCTGTGCAGAAGTATTCGCTGCTAATGAAGATATTCCCGAAAGCCTCATAAATGCTCTCAAAGCCAAACTCAAAGAAATGAACGAACCGAAAGAAGGATATGAACAACTTTAAAATAGCATTTTTTACTCTAATGTTGTTGCTCGTAACTATAGCAGCAAATGCTGAGACGCGATACCGTGCATACTGCGAAATGATATATAGTGCAATTACACAACAAACCATTATCATTATCGAAGGCGAATCACGCAACATCAAAGATAAGAATGGACTACCATTGAGATTTAAGACAATGGAGATGGCTCTAAACTACCTTAGTAAGAAAGGCTGGCACGTAGAACCTGTGGAATTGCCGTCCGCTGCAGCAAACAAAGCACAAAGCGGCAGCAAGTCAACAACAATCCTGCTCCTGAGCCGCGACAATTCAAGCGAAGAAGAAATCAAGAACATGTTCAAGTAAAGCCATGACTTCTATGAAGACAGATCTCATAGACAACCGTCAGATACGCATATTCATATCGTCCACATTCCGCGATATGCAAGACGAACGCAACCAATTGATGAGGTTCACGTTCCCTAAACTGCGCGACCTTGCCGCAAAGCGTGACGTTACCCTGACAGAGGTCGACCTACGTTGGGGCATCACCGATGAAGATTCAAAATCCGGAAAAGTTGTAGATATCTGTTTGCGTGAGATTGAAAACTCAATCCCATTCTTTATTGGTATTATAGGTAATCGCTATGGATGGGTGCCTAAGAAGAAAGACCTTGACGATAATGTGACCGATCATTTCCCTTCAGTCAACGGTTATCTTGCCAATAACCTGAGCGTTACTGAAATGGAAATGCAATTCGGAGTTCTAGAGCGTGAAGAGGACATGCACGCATGCTTCTACATTAAAGACTTCGAAGACAATCAGACTCAAGGATTAGAGAAAGAGCCTCAAGATTCTCTACAGAAGCTCGAACAACTCAAGCAAGCCGTAAAGGAGAGCAGATACCCGTCGGCTACATATAGTTCAATTGAGGACTTGTCACGGCAAGTAGAAGAGGCTTTCATCAGATTGCTAGACCAATTATTTCCTAAAGGTAATCTTAGCGAGTTTGAAAAAGAGCAAATCGGTCAGCGTTCCTTCCTAAATCAGTTATGCCAGAACTACATCTGCGATGAAAGGAACTTCCAGATACTAGACGAATGGGCTGGCGATTGGAATGCCTCGCAAATGGTTGTTTCCGGCGCAAGCGGATTAGGCAAATCCGCACTCATAGCAAACTGGCTTAAGAAGACTTTGGCAAACGAAAAACATGAATACAACATCGTTTACCACTTTGTTGGCAATGGAGGCAGCAAAAGTTCCTGCGAAAACATTGCAAAATATTTATGCGAAGGTATTAGGATCTGTTATAACTGGCATGCAAGTGAAAACAAAAATGATATTCAAGAATTAAAGGCGCTATTCGAAAGGATTGGTGATGATTCAAGTAAACCTCTTCTGATTGTATTAGATGGTATCAACCAAATCATAGATGCCGATAATGCAAAACTTCTAAACTGGCTCCCAACCCCATCAAATAATATCAAGTTACTCTTCTCAACATTAGAAGAAGACTTGACATACACTGTCTTTAAGAACCGTAACTACCAGATTCACACATTACAAGCACTTAGCATTGGCCAAAGGGAGAAACTTGTCGTATCTTACCTTCACGATGTATATGCTAAGTCCCTTACCCCAGAAAGGGTTTCTCGTATTGTAAATGACACGCAATGTGCTAACACGTTAGTCTTACGTACCCTCTTGGACGAACTGGTAACATTCGGCATTCACGAAAAGTTGGACGAGAAAATAGATTTCTACCTGTCTCATAATTCTGTAGAGTATTTCTACCAATCATTCTTAATGTCATATGAAGAAGACTTTGGTAAGGAGTTTGTTACAGATTTACTTAGTATCATAGCCCTTAGCAAAAACGGACTTACTGAAACAGAAATACTTGGTATATTAAACTATGGCGTTAGCAACGAAGAAGTAAAGGTAACGCCATTGCTTTGGTCACGTTTCTATTGTTCGTTCCTTCGGAATTTTGTTTCACGCAATGGAGTCATTTCATATTCACACCAGTATATCAACAACGCTGTTACGTTCAGATATTTAAAAAAAGACAATGAAAGTCGTCTTAGACGGCAAATCGTCGATTATTGTTATAATGCAAAATCTAGCAGAATATATTCTGAAGCAGCCCATCAATTATACAAACTTGAGGAATGGCAGGAATTATACAAGGCAATATGCTATCTGAACGTCTTCTACGAACTGTATAACAGTGACAAGACAGCTCTGACTAACTACTGGGTAGGGTTGCTTATAGCAGACAAGGAAAAGTTCACGCCTATCATATACATAAGCGAGTCCACCAAAGTTGTTCCTAAACGGTTTTTAGCAACACTATTAAACGAACTTCTCATTTTCATTTCAAGGGATCTAAACTCCCCATTGATTGCACTGGAATGTACAACCACAGTTCTAGAAAAAATATCAACTGTCTATGGAACAAAAACAAAGGAGATGGCTGATGTCTACAATTCTCTAGGCGGCATTCTTTACGATTTGAAGCGTTATAAAGAAGCATTAGGGTACCTTGAAAAGTCCTTTGACATTAAAAAAGAATTGGGGCTCACGCAAACAGAATCAGCTGCTCTGTCATATAATAATATGGGCTATGCATATCGTAAGATTGGCGACAAGAAAAAGGCATTTGAGTTATATCGAAAAGCTGCAGAACTTCGTAAAAGTCTCTTTGGCGAGAACTCACTTCCATATGCAGATTCTTGTTTTGCTATAGGATCATTATTCATGGACAGCAGTAAGAATGATTCGGCAGAAAAACTGCTGAGAAAGTCGTTAAAGTTATACATTACACATCGAGGTGAAGTATCAAACAGAACCGCTGATTGCTATGGTAACCTTGGCATATTGTATAGTTCCATACAAGATTACAAGTCAGCCATTGAATTTCATACGAAAGCTCTAACAATCAGGAAGAAAATGTATGGCGAATTGCATCTAGATGTTGCAGGCGGCTATAGGAATATCGGTAACACATACAGTCGCAGTGGAGATTACTCAAAAGCGCTTGAAATGCTTTTTAAAGCAGTAGAAATACAAATCTCCATTCAAGGTGAGAATGCTATAAGCCTAATCAGTACATATAATAATCTAGGAGCCACATATGATTCAATGCAGGATTATCTCAATGCTATAGACTACTACCAGAAAGCACTTGTCATTTGCGAGGCCAACTATGGCGAAAATAGCTATACAACAGCAGAATGTTTGAATAATCTTGCTGTTACATACCTATCGATGAATGACAATCAAAAAGCTCTCGACTGTTTGCAAAAGGTTTTATCATGTTGGCAAAAACAATATCATCCCACTCATAAGAGAATAGGGTTATGTTGTATTAATATAGGTTGTGCATTGTATAAGTTGGGGCGAAAAGCCGAATCTCATGATTCATTTCAGAAAGCATACGATATTCTAAAGAGTCTTGGTGAAGATGATGAAAACGTCTTACTATGTAGGAAGTATTTAGGTTATTTTTGATTTAGTATGCTGGGATTTCCTTAAATGACTTTACAAACTCCAGAAGAATGACAGGGTTAATCGCCTTGCCATCCTTTTTCGTTGTCAGATGTAGATGGTAAGACGAAGAGGACTTTATACAATAGAAGATATGATTGCAGTTGCCAGTTGAATTCGCGTCCTGTTACAAAATGTTAAAGACGTTAAATCTTCATCTTTTCTGATCTCTTCAGAATCTTCGCCGTCACTTTTCTACCGTTTAACACGTAAGTGATTGATATAAATGCATTTGCAAATACAGCTATTGTATCTGGCTTCCCTCTATTTCACTCCCCGAGACAATCACCGCGCTTGGCAAGTATGCATTCGAAGGCTGCGAGAAACTGACCGAGGTCAATTTTCCCGCAAATCTTGCCACGATTGGCAACGGTGCATTCTCAAAATGTACCGGTCTGACTTCAGTTTCGTTGCCGGAGACAGTCGTCGAGGTTTGCGACAGTACCTTCACAGGCTGTACGGCACTGGCCTCCATTACGCTGCCCGAAAATCTCACCGCGATTGGCGAGTGTGCGTTTGCCGGCTGCAAGAAACTGACCGAGGTCAAATTACCCGAAAATGTCAACACCATTGGTGCCAAGGCCTTCATAGACTGCACGGCTATCACGTCAGTGGAATTAGGATCCAAAATTACAAAAATCGGCGAGCAGGCTTTCCGTAACTGCGACAAAGTGGTAAGCATCACACTCGCCGCCCTTACCCCGCCGGAGATCGGCGATCCCAGCTACAAAGACACATCGTCGATGCCATGGTACACGCAAAATTATTCGATCTATGTGCCTGCCGACGCTTATGATGCATATAAAGCCCATGAATACTGGTATAGACTTCCTGTGACCGTTCTGATAATCAAGCATTATGACAATGGCATTGCTTACATACTCGACGACAAGAACCGCAAGGCAACTGTAACTTCCAACTACGACACCTACTACTGGGAATCCAACTACAAGGGCGATATCGTCATACCGGAATACATTTACCCCGACAGCGAAACCGCTTATGCCGTTACTGCCATTGGCGAGATGGCATTCGCTTATGCCGATGTGACAACCGTTACATTCCAAGGCCATTTGGAATCAATTGGGAAACAGGCTTTCCAATACTCCAAGATTACTGAAATCGACTTCTCGAATGTCGATCCTAATGGACTCGGCACTGATATGTGCGGAAGTTGCCCATACCTGCAGTCGGTTATACTTCCGGAAGGGCTGACCCGCGTGCCAACCTTCATGTTCCCGCAATGCCCAAACCTGAGGCATATCACCCTTCCCGAATCGGTGACTGCAGTGGGAGACGGTGCCTTTATGGAATCGGGGCTCGAATCCGTCGTGATTCCGCCACGTTGCCGTAATATTGGTAATGATAGTTTCTCCGGATGTTTGGAGCTGGCTGCCGTGCATTTGCCTACCGGTCTCAGAACCATCGGTTACTCGGCCTTTAGCGCAAACTACGAGCTCAAGACCATTGAATGGTACGACACTGAAGAATATGAGGACGAAACCGACAACCAGATTGCCAATGCACCCCGGCATGCCGCCGCAAGCGATCCCGGCTCACTTACCTATCACCTGACCTACATCGGGCAACAGGCCTTTGCAAACACCGGTCTTACCTACTTCTATGTGCCCCAGACAGTAGAGGAAATCGGTTTCTACAGCTTCTATAATTCCCCAATTGCCCGACTGGATGTCGGCGCCACGACCATCCCGACACTTGACACTTATGCTTTTGCAGAAGAACAGTACAACACAACTCTGATTTTCGTTCCCGACAACATGGTAAGTGATTATAAGGCCAATGAAGCATGGGGACAATTCAAGTGCTATCCAAGCGCCAACGACACTCAGATGTATGCCTTTGCCGATGAAGAGGAGACACAGGTATATTATGCCGGCGAAACCAGCGGCTCGGCAGAGGGCAACTACACCGTGCCCGACATAGTGACCGACGGCGAGAAAACCTACGACGTAGTGGCCATTTCGGCCTCCGCTCTCAAGGGTACCGCCGTCACATCTGTAGAATTGCCCGCTTCGGTGGTCTGCTACGGCAACAGCGCCTTCGAAGGCTGTGAGTCGCTCGAAAGCGTAAGCTATCGCGAGCCGGAGGCAACTCCCGTGATTGCCAAGGTCACGAAATCGCAGATTCGCAAAGCACCGAAAGCAGCCACGGCGTCAATCGATGCCTCACTCGGCAAAAACGCCTTCTATGGCTGCACAAGCCTCACGTCGGTGGAACTTCCCGAGAACATCACCTCAATACCCGACGGCGCTTTCCGTGAGTGCACATCCCTGACCGCGCTTGAAATACCCGAAACCGTCACCGAAATCGGCCGAAGTGCATTCGAAGGAAGCGCAATCCAGAGTGCAGAAATCCCTGCCTCCGTTTATTCAATCGGCAGACGCGCTTATAAGAATTGCACGTCGCTGACTTCTGTTTCCATGCCTGAGAATCTTTATCAAATCGACTCCCAGACCTTCATGGGCTGCACGTCTTTGAAGTCGATTACCATCCCGGAATCGGTTAGCCAAATCGGCAGTCAGGCATTTGCCGACGTTGACTTCGAGTCGGTTACCAGCCTCGCCACATACCCTCCATCCGTTGAAAACGAAAATGCCTTCTCGAACGTCACTTACGCCAACGCCTATCTTTATGTCCCCGAAGAGGCAACGGACAACTACAAAACCGCCGACGTATGGAGCAAGTTCAGCAAACAGAGCATTACTACCGGAATCGAAGCCATTGAAACCGATGCAATCGATGCCGATGTAGAATACTATAACCTACAGGGCGTCAAAATAGTCAATCCGACCTCCGGTATCTATATCCGTCGCCAAGGCACAAAAAATGACAAAGTAATTATCAAGAAATAAGACAGCCAACTGTCCTACCATAAACCGGGGCTGCGTCATTTTGGCGCAGCCCCTTTTGTGTATTGGTCGCTGCCTTAGCACTCTAAAAGAAGGCAAAGTCGAGGCTACCACATCGTCGGGTAGTCTCGCTTATTTTTTCATGAAAACTGACGTAGCATTAAAGGCCGTGGAAAATAAAAAATACTACATTAACGGCAGTTATATCCGCCCCGTTTACCATAGAATTTAGTGCGATGCTGCGACTGTAAGATGTGTAGCAATAATAAATGAGATATTGCGTTTACTATGAAAGGACGTTTTCGAGATAACATATATATAATAAGGTGTTAGCGGAAATAAGGTGAGAAGATTGTTTCAGGGATGACAAAAAATATAAACTAAGAACCAAAAACATAAAATAAGAGATAACCTAAAATGAAGAACAGATTATTTGCAATGATGGCAGCCTCGATATTGACACTGACCATATCGGCTGCGACTGACAACGAGAAAACTATCCGCATCTCTACGGATAATATCGACCTCGTGTTGAAGGTGGCTCCTAACGGTCGCCTGTATCAGACTTATCTCGGCGAGAAGCTCCTGCATGACGCCGACCTTGACAATCTGGAGTGGTATCAACACGCAGCAAGCGACGGTTCTGTGTCGCAACGAGGCTGGGAAGTGTACTCTACATCGGGCAACGAGGATTTCTTTGAGCCTGCGCTTGGCATCACCCACGCTGATGGCAACATGACAACATATCTGTATTACACGGGGGCGATAACGAGCAATGTCGACGGTGGCACTCTCACACGCATCAACCTGAGAGACAACCGCTATCCCGTGGACGTTACCCTAAACTACGTGAGTTACCCTAAGGAGAACGTTATCAAGACATGGAGCGAGATAAAGCATAGTGAGAAGAAACCCGTAACGCTCTTCAACTATGCCACTACGATGCTATATTTTAACGAGCCTGCATACTATCTCACCGAGTTCAGCAGCGACTGGGCAAAAGAGGCCGGCATGAGCAGCCAGCAGTTGCAGTTCGGCAAGAAGGTGATTGAGACCAAGTTGGGCAGTCGTGCGGCCATGCACACTCATCCGTTCTTCGAGATAGGACTCGATGGAGAGGTGAAGGAGCAGTCGGGAAAGGTGCTGATGGGAACGCTCGGATGGACGGGCAACTTCCGTTTTGCCTTTGAAGTAGATAACGTCGGCAACCTGCGTGTGCTTCCTGGAATTAATAATGCGGCGTCGAACTATGAGCTTAAGGCCGGCGAGACATTCACAACGCCAGAGTTTATCTTCACATTGAGCGATAAGGGTGCGTCTCAGGGCAGCCGAAACCTGCAGGAATGGGCGCGCAACTACAGTCTGAAGGATGGCAGGGGCAGCCGCCTCACGTTGCTCAACAACTGGGAGAACACTGGCTTTAACTTCAATGAGAAATCGCTCGCAGGTTTGATGAAGGAGGCAAAGGACCTCGGCGTAGATATGTTCCTGCTCGATGACGGATGGTTCGGCAATAAATATCCGAGAAAGAACGACCATGCCGGACTTGGTGACTGGGAACCGACTCACGACAAACTGCCGGGCGGAGTGAAGGCTCTTGTGGAGTCGGCAAAGGAAGCGGGCGTGAAATTCGGCATCTGGATAGAACCCGAGATGGTCAATCCGAAAAGCGAATTGTATGAGCAGCATCCGGATTGGGCGATTGAACAGCCTAATCGCGAGACCTATTACTATCGTAATCAGCTTGTACTCGACATGAGTAATCCGAAAGTTCAGGACCATGTATATAATGTGGTGGACAAGATTTTGACCGACAATCCCGAGGTGGCCTACTTCAAATGGGATTGCAACAGTCCGATAACCAACATCTACTCGCCTTACTGCAAGGGTAGGCAGGGGCGGCTGTATATTGACCATGTGCGTGGAATCTACAATGTCTTGGAGCGTATCAAGGCTAAATATCCCGATGTACCGATGATGTTATGCTCCGGCGGAGGCGCGCGTTGCGACTACGAGGCGTTGAAGTACTTCACGGAATTTTGGTGCAGTGACAACACCGACCCTGTGGAGCGTGTCTACATACAGTGGGGATTCTCGCAGTTCTTCCCAGCAAAAGCGATGGCCGCGCACGTTACGAGTTGGAACAAGAAGACTTCAATAAAATTCCGTACCGATGTCGCTTCGATGTGCAAACTGGGTTTCGACATAGGCTTGGACAAGCTCTCTGCCGACGAACTCGCTTACTGCCGTGAGGCCGTTGCCAACTGGAAACGTCTTCAGCCGGCCATAATGGATGGCGCACAGTATCGTCTCGTGTCTCCATACGAGAGCAATCATGCCGCCATTAATTATGTTGATGACAGTCGCAACAAGGGAGTGCTTTTCGCTTATAACCTCGCGCCGCGCTTTCAGGAGAAACTCAGCCGTGTGAAGTTGCAGGGATTGGATGCAAACAAGCATTATTTAGTGAAGGAAATCAACCTCATGCCGGGCGTTAAGTCTAAGTTTGCGCAAGACGGTAAGGTTCTCAGCGGAGACTATCTGATGAAGGTCGGCCTCGATGTATTGTCGTTCCAGCACAATACAAGTATGGTGGTTGAGATCTCAGCTCAATAAGAAAGCGGCCCCCTCCGACTCCCCCAATCCTTAATTCTCAGTTTGTTCTTCCCCCCTTGGGGGGGATTAGAGGGGGGCTTAATATCCCAAGCTCTCATCCACCAACACCACCGTATGGCGCTTTGCGGGATGCGACATACGCTGTATGGAAATGTAATTACAGATGGAGTCGGGCGACAGACAGTCATGGCACGTACCGTCTTTTTGGCAGGGCGTGTTGAGGTCGAAGCGCGCCATATTTATCGGAGCTGCCTCCGAGCGCGCCCGCTTCATTGCAGCATCTACGTCTTGGCACACCTTATTTAATCCCACAACAAGTATAACGTGTTCCGGTCCCCATGTTATCGCTGCTACGCGGTTGCCGTTTCCGTCGATGTTCACAATTACGCCATCCTCCGAAATTGCATTTACGCTCGACAGATAATAGTCGCATTCAAACGCCTTGCGGTACATTCGGATTTTATCCTCCAGTGTGTTCACGTCGTCGCGGTCGTAAATCTCGTAATCGCCCGCTTTCAGTTTGGCAGTCAATCCCATGTCGCGGATAGTCATAGAGCCGCCCCATGCCACCGTTGCACCCTTCGGAATCATGTCTGTAATGATGTTTATCGCCTCCTCCTTAGTCTTACAGAAGTATGCGTTATAGTGTCGGCGTTCTAAGTTCTTTATTAACTTTGCAGCCAGTTTCTCGTTTCTTTTTTCTTTTGGAGTCATGTCTTTACAGTTTATGATGTTCTTTTTTACTTGTTTTTAATAATATAATATAAAAAACGCACTGCGACCGTATGGAGAATGCGCTCTATGAAGGTAGTTATGAGCCCCGTTTACTTGCACGTTGGTTTGCCAGCAGCCTTCCATTCTATGATTCCGCCTTTCATGTCGAACACCTTGAAGCCTCTGTCTTTCATTTTCAATGCCGCGTTATGGCTCCTTCTTCCGCTGCGGCAATAGATGTAATACGTTTTGGATTTGTCGAGATTGTCAATGCCTTTCATGAAAGATTCGGTATCAAGGACATCAAGAAGTATGGCTCCGCAGATGTGTCCTTCGGAGTATTCAGAAGGCTTGCGCACATCGAGTATCACGGCAGTAGTGTCACTCTTCACGGCTTTCTCATATTCTTCAACCGGCAAGACTGTTATTCCGTCATCGGCATGGCAACTGATACAAAGTCCCAATGTCGCCAAAAAGGCTGTAATCTTATTTTTCATTGTAGTGTTTTATTGTCGTAATTTTATGCAAAGATAATGCAAACGAGCGCAATAAGAGCTTACTCTTAGATTGCCGAGCGCAGCTTATCTTCTACAAAAATACGAGAACATTCCGATGGTTCACAATGTTGTGGTCCATAATGTTGTAAGCCTTAGTGTTATTTAACATCTTTACTGAGAGTTTTGCAACCTTGTAGAGGCTTTTTCGGGGAATAAAAATTTGGAAGAAAATAAAACTATTTGTAATTTTGTAATCATAACATTTGTAATGGATATATGATAGAAATCAACGAAAATAAAAACGAAAACGACGACTTTATGATTGACTTCGGACCGGTGGAGGACAAGACCGTAGACATCATAAAGGTGATAGGCGTGGGCGGAGGCGGCTGCAATGCCGTGCGTAATATGTATAACGAGGGTATTGCCGGTGTAACATTTGCCGTATGCAACACCGACTCCAAGTCGCTGGCAGGGTCGCCTGTGCCGGTGAAGGTGCCGCTCGGCGTAACAGGACTCGGGGCCGGAGCCAATCCCGACGTGGGGCGCGAGGCTGCCGAATACAGTATAGAGCAGATAAAGAAACTTCTGGACGACGGCACTAAGATGGTCTTCGTTACGGCCGGAATGGGAGGCGGGACAGGTACGGGGGCCGCTCCCGTGGTTGCAAATGTGGCCAAGTCGAAAGGCATTCTGACCATAGGCGTGGTGACGATACCGTTCTATTTCGAGAAAAGGAAGAAGATAATAAAGGCGCTGAAGGGCGTTGAGGAGATGCGGAAAAACGTAGACGCACTGCTTATTATTAACAACGAACGTATTTGCGACATCTATTCGGACTCTGGAATGAGCGTGAAGGAGTCTTTCCGACGCGCCGATGAAATTCTCGCCAACGCCACCAGGTCTATCTCGGAGCTTATAACGATGGAAGGCGACATCAATCTTGACTTCTGCGACGTGGAGACCACGATGCGCGGAGGCGGCGGGGCAATCATGGCTATTGGCCGTTCAAGCGGTGAGCACCGTGTGGAGCGCGCCCTCATCGATGCTCTCGACTCGCCATTGCTTTATGGCAGCGACATAGGCAAGGCCAAAAGGATACTCATGAACATCTCGACGAGCGAGAAGATGCCGTTGATGGTGAAGGAGATGAGCGAGATTGACGACTTCATGAACGAACTTCACCCAAATATCGACGTCATTTGGGGCGTGTCGGATGACGACTCTTTGGGCGAGGATGCAAAGGTAACGATTCTCGCCACCGGCTTGGAGGATGACTTCTTGGCGCGCAATACGTATAGTGATGAGGACTATTATGACAAGATGATAAGTTCGCTCTATAAGCCTTATCACCGTATTGAGCCGCTTGTCGAGAACCACGAAGAGCCGGAAGTAACACCATCGGCCGACAACATTCCTTTCACGATAACCACGGGGGAGGAGCCGGAGGTTGCGGAATACATCGAAACGCCAGCCGAGGATGTATATACGGCTGCTCCGGATGAGGATGATGAACTTCCGGCAGACGAGGATAAGCAGCCTAAGCAAGAGCCGCATATTGGGTATGAACACAAGCCGAAAGTGTGGGGGACTTTCCAAGATTCATTCGTTTCACGTGCTAAAGCCTTGTTCAAACAAATGTCGGAACTGACGCAAGACTAACTTGAAGAGTTAGTTATGATTGAGGAAATATGAAAAGTTATCCAAAACTCTTCATATTTCCTCTTTTTTTTATCTAAATATTGTTCTGTTTTTCCTTAAAAATATAACATTTTAGTGTTGTTAATAGTTGAGAAAACTATTTAAGATAGGTGTTAAGGAAAAAGGTTTAACTTTGCAGCAGAGTTAATTTAGTGCGAATAATATCTTGTAAGATGTTTTATCACAGAGTGTTGAATATGAGAAAATTGTTTATTATGATTCTGCTTGTTGCGCAGACACTGACATCCACGGCGCAGGAAACTTTGTCGTTAGAGCGTTGTCGGCAGCTCGCGTTGGACAATAACAAGCAGTTGCAGGCCTCAAAAATAAGTCGGGAAGTGGCCGAAAACACCAGGAAGGCTGCCAGGACAAAGTATCTTCCACACGTCGACGGACTCGCAGGCTATCAGTATTTCAGCCGCGAGATTTCACTGCTAAACGGAGAACAGAAGTCGGCCCTGAGCAATCTCGGCACCAACGCGGCCGGAACGGTAGGCTCACAACTCAACGGCATCGTCGGCGGGATGGTGGAGCAGGGACTTATAACGCCCGATATGGCACAGAAGTTTGGCTCATTGCTCGGCCAGATTGGCGGACCGTTGGCACAGGCCGGCAATGATATCGGCAACACACTGCGCGACGCCCTGAAGACCGACACAAAGCACGTGATGAGTGCGAGCATCATGGTGACACAGCCAGTCTATATGGGCGGTGCGATAAAGGCGGCCAACGAAATGGCGCGGATAGGCGAAAGCATGGCTGATAACAATATCGACAACACACGGGTGAATACCCTTTATGCCATCGACAACGCCTACTGGCTGGCCGTTTCGTTGAAGAACAAGCAGCGTCTGGCTACGGAATATCTCTCGTTAGTGAAGAAACTCAATGCCGACGTGCATAAGATGATTGACGAGGGCGTTGCCACGAGAGCCGACGGACTGAAGGTTGATGTGGCGGTGAACGATGCCGAGATGCAGCTCACGCAGGTAGACAACGGCGTCTCGCTTGCCAAGATGCTACTGTGTCAGCTCTGCGGACTGCCACTCAACGGTGATGTGCGTCTGGTCGACGAAGAGAAGGAGACCATCGACAACTCCGACATCATGTCCGATGCCATAACCGACACTCTTTTCTCGCGCCGGCCGGAGACCCGTCTGTTGCAGAACGCCGTCGACATGAGCCTCCAGACCGAGAAACTCGTGCGTGCGGCATATCTTCCCCATGTAGCTCTCACGGGTGGATTCCTTACCTCTAATCCCAGCGTCTTCAATAGTTTTGAGCGCAAATTCCGTGGAATGTGGACCGTGGGCTTTGTCGTTCAGGTGCCGATATGGAGCTGGAACGAGGGCAAATACAAGATAAATGCGGCTCGTTCGGCCACACGCATAGCCCAGTTGCAACTCGATGACGTGCGCGAGAAGATGGCCTTGCAGGTGGAACAGAACCGATTCAAGGTGAGCGAGGCCCAAAAACGGCTTGCCACGGCGACTAAGAATATGGCAAGCGCAGAGGAGAATTTGCGCTGCGCCAATGTCGGTTTCCGCGAGGGAGTGATGACCGTAACCGACGTTATGGCCGCGCAGACAGCCTGGCAGCAGGCCAAGACCCATAAGACGGATGCCGAAATAGAACTCAAACTGGCAGATATATCATTGAGGAAAGCATTGGGAGAGTAACTTGTCCGTAGCCGGGAGAACAATATATTAAGGAAAACCATAGTAGATAATATAAATATTAAAGAATAAAGAAGGGCGTAAGAAGTGGAATAGGGATGGTAATATACGAATCTCCTTACAACAAACTCCTTATTACTTCATAAAGAAAAAACAATTATGTCAGCAAAATCACAACATACCAATATCCTTCTCGCCGTAATAGGTTTTACGGCAGTGGTCATTACAGTAGCCGTGATAGGCTTTTTCGCGCTCGATCGCGGTGAGGAAATCATTCAGGGCGAGGTAGAAGTGTCGGAGTATCGCGTGTCATGCAAACTGCCCGGCCGTTTGTTGGAGCTTCGCGTAAAAGAGGGCGACTATGTAGAAGTGGGCGATACGCTTGCCATTTTGGAGATACCCGAGGCTGATGCGCAGCAGAAAGTGGCTGAGGCTACCGAGGGAGCAGCCGACGCCATAAGCGACCTTACCAATGCCGGAGCGCGTAAGGAGGCTATTGAAGCATCACGTCAGATATTGATGCAGGCCGAGTCGGCAAAGGAACTGGCTCACAATACTTACACCCGAATACAGCGACTCTATGACGAGGGAGTGATGAGTGCTCAGAAACGAGATGAGGCTCTTACAGCATACAAGGTTACGGAGGCTCAGGTGGCAACGGCAAAGGCTCAATATGAGATCGTGAAAAACGGTGCGCGCGAGCAGGAAAAGCGTGCCGTGCAAAAGCAGGCGCAGGCTGCCAAGAGTGCCGTCGATGTGGTGAAGTCGGTGCTTCGTGAGACCGTTCAGGTGGCAACGGCTGCCGGTGAGGTGAGTACCATCAACGTTAAGGAGGGCGAACTCGTTGGTATGGGCTCGTCGATAATGACGATTTCGATTATGGACGATATGTGGGGTGTGTTCAACGTGCGCGAGGACCAACTCCGCGGTATGAAAGTAGGTAGCACGTTCAAGGTGTTTGTGCCTGCATTCGACAAGGAAGTGGATATGAAGGTCTTCAATTTGAAGGACGAGGGAAGCTATGCCACGTGGAAAGCGACGAAGACTACGGGACAATACGACCTGAAAACGTTTGAGGTAAAAGCTCGTCCGACGGCCAAGTTTGATGGATTACGACCGGGAATGACGCTGGTCTTCAGAAGGCAGTAAACGGGAGTTCGGGAGTTCTGGCAATACCCTTGCGATGTAGGGTCGCAACTTGTTGTGGCCAAGACACGCTAAGAAGGCATTTCTCTCACCTCTAACCTCTTACTTCTAACCTCTAACCTCTAAAAAATAGACAATGAATGGCTTAAAAAATATATATAGAATAGCGTTGCGCGAATGCGGTATATTGGCACACAATCCGATATACTGGTTTTGTATGCTTGTGTTTCCCGTACTCGTAACGTTCTTTTTTACGTCGTTGATGGGCGAGGGAGAGCCTGAAAATATGCCGTGTGGAGTTATCGACCTCGACAAAACGGCCACGACGCGCGCGATGATACGACGGCTTGACGCATTCCAGACAACCCGTGTGGCCGCATATTATAATAATGTGAACGAGGCACGGCAGGCCATTCAACGTGGCGATATATACGCATTCCTCTATATCCCGCGCGGCACGACAGCCAAGATGCAGTCGGGCAGACAGCCGGATATGTCGTTTTATTATAGCAGTGTTTCGATGGTGGCAGGCAGTCTGACGTTCCGCGACATGAAGACCGTGACCTCGTTGGGGGCTGCAGGAATCGGTGCGGCAAAGCTGTCGGCACTTGGCAAGACAGAGAAGGAGATAGAAGCGTTTCTCCAACCTACGCTCATAGACCTCCACATGGTAGGCAATCCGTGGGGAAACTATAACATATATCTTAGCTCGGTGATGATTCCGGGCATTCTGATGTTGTTTATTTTCCTTATTACCGTATATTCAATAGGCAACGAACTAAAGTTTGGCACATCACGTGAATGGCTTGCAATGGCCGGCGACAACATCTTTGTGGCCGTCGTTGGAAAGCTCATTCCGCAGTTTCTCGTGTTTCTCAGCATCATGTATGGCTTCTTGTGGTACACCTTTGGCCATCTCGCCTTTCCCCATCCGGGCGGTGTCGGCATCATCATGTTGCTCGGACTGTTGTCGGTTCTCGGCGCGCAAGGGTTCGGAGTGTTCATGTTCGGACTGATGCCCTCGTTGCGAATGGCGATGAGTATGTGTTCGTTGTGGGCGGTATTGGGTTTTTCCTTATCCGGCGCTACGTTCCCGGTGTTTGCTATGGACCCGATGATAGAGGCCATGGCGTGGCTCTTCCCATTGCGTCATTACTACATGATATATCAGGTCTGCATCTTTAACGGCTATCCGCTGATAGATGTATGGATGAATGTCGTGGTGCTGGTAGCGTTTTTTATGCTGCCTTGCCTCACCTTGTGGCATCTCCGCAAGGCAATGTTAGAGTATGAATACATTCCGTAGGAAACTAAAAAGGGTATGAACAAGTTGAAAAATTTCTTCCAAACGATACACGAGGGCGTGCATGATATGTGCTATATCTGGGCGTATGAGATGAAGAACACGTTGAAAGACGAGGGCGTTCTGATATTCTTTGTACTCGTTCCGATACTCTATCCGTTGCTTTACTCGTGGATTTACACCAATGAAGTGGTGCGCGAGGTACCCGTTGTGGTTGTCGATATGTCGCATTCCAAGTCGAGCAGGCAGTTCATCCGCAATTTCGATGCTTCGCCTGATGTGAAAGTGGCGTACTATTGCAACAATCTTGTCGAGGCGCAGGCTCTCATCGGACATCAGGAAGCGCGCGGAGTACTCTATTTCCCCTCTGATTATGAGTCGCGGATACTGCGTGGCGAGCAGGCCAGAGTGAGTGTCTATTGTGATATGTCGCTCATGCTTACGTATAAGGCGATATATCAGACGGCCCAGGCGGTGTCGATGGAAGTAAACAAGGAGATTCAGAAACCAAAGGCAATGGGCTTCACCAACTATGATGATAAGTTGAATACCGAACCTATAAAGGTTGAGGAGGTGCAGATTTTCAACCCAGCCGGAGGCTATGGCAGTGCTCTGCTACCGGCCGTCCTCATACTTATTTTGCAACAAACGCTAATGCTCGGTATCGGACTCTCTGCCGGAACGGCTCGTGAGAATAACCGTTTCAAGGAACTTGTACCCGTGAGCCTCCGCTATAACGGCATCTTCCGCATCGTGTTTGGCAAGTCTATGTGTTACTTTATGATATATGCGGTGATGGCGGCATATATCACTCTCGCCGTGCCGAGGTTCTTCTCGTTCACAGCCTTGCCCCATTGGCAGGACATGGTCGGCCTTATGATACCTTTCCTCTTGGCCTGCATCTTTTTCGGAATGACCCTTTCGTGCCTTGTGCGCTATCGCGAGAATGTCATATTGCTTGTGGTCTTCACGTCAGTTCCATTCCTGTTTATGACAGGAATCAGTTGGCCGCAGTCCAACATTCCCGGTATATGGCAGGGCGTTTCGTGGCTCATCCCCTCGACATTCGGCGTGCGTGGCTTCCTGACAATCAGTTCTATGGGCGGCACGCTCAGCGAAATCGAGCCGGAATATCATGCGCTGTGGCTGCAAACTGGCATCTACTTCATCACAGCCTGCATTGTTTATCGCTATCAGATAATAAATGCGAGGAAGAATGATGTAAAGAGGTAACTACTATTAAGATGGAGAGCACGGCAGTGCCATTTTTTATATGATTAATTCCATATTGAAATGTAATAGTTATACCATTACGATTCAATTACATTCCTATTGAATAAAATTACAGCTTAAATTTGTTCTGAAAGAGGCTCTTTTGCAACAAATTTAAGCTATAATTTTTAGACATCTGTATCTTCTTGGTTTTCAATTAGATAGAAATTGAACTATTTGTAAGTCCATAAGGGAATACAATTAGTCAAGAATTGGATTCTGCATAGGCGTAAAAACATATCACTCCCCTCTCTCTTGGAGAGGGGGCGGGGGTGAGGCTGTAGTGGGATGTGGCTTCTCTTTTACTTCTTTACCCCCACAATCTTTGTCGGAGCAAGTTCCTTGTTGCGGCGGTTCACCACCGTTACGACCGACTGGGCAAGTGAAAGGAACGCCTGACCGGTGATTGAGTTCTCGTCGAGAGCCGACGGTTTGCCCGCGTCGCCATTCTCACAGATGCTCTGCACGAGCGGTATCTGTGCGAGCAACGGGATGTTCATTTCTTGCGCAAGGTTCTTGCATCCGTCCTTGCCAAAGATGTAGTATTTATTTTCCGGAAGTTCCGCAGGAGTGAACCAAGCCATATTCTCTATCAGACCGAGTATCGGCACGTTCACCTTGTCGTTCGTGTACATATCTATGCCCTTGCGTGCATCGGCGAGGGCAACGTTCTGCGGCGTACTTACGATTACCGCTCCGGTGATGGCGAGTGTCTGAAGCAGGGTCAGATGGATGTCGCTTGTGCCCGGAGGTGTGTCGAGGATGAAGTAGTCGAGGTCTCCCCAGTCAGAGTCGGCAATCAACTGCTTCAATGCCGATGTCGCCATTCCGCCGCGCCACAGCGTCGCCGTGGTCTTATTGACGAAGAAGCCGATGCTCAGCAGCTTCACCCCGTATTTCTCTATCGGCTCTATGAGCTGCCTGCCGTCCTTCTCAACGGCGTAAGGACGCTCGTCCTCCACATCGAACATCTTTGGCATGGACGGGCCGAATATGTCGGTGTCGAGCAGTCCCACCTTGTAGCCGAGGCGTGCCAGCGCGATGGCGAGATTTGCCGAGACGGTACTCTTGCCTACGCCGCCCTTGCCGGAACTTACGGCTATGATGTTCTTCACCTGTGGAAGCAGCTTGCCCACCTCCGGTCTTGGTGCCGATTTGAACTCGGTCGTGATGTTCACCTCCACCTCTTTACTCACGTGATAGTGTATTGCAGCCTCGGCAGCCTTCAGCGTAGACTTCAGGAACGGGTCTGTCTCTCGAGGGAATATCAGCGAGAACTCCACCTTCATGCCGTCGATATGCAGGTTGTCCGCAACCATCTCGCTCTCCACGAGATTCTTTTTCGTGCCCGGATACACCACCGTGGCGAGTGCGTCCGTTATCAGTTTTGGGTATAAAGTCATATTTTTGCCTTTTGTTTTGTTTCTGATTGCAAAAATACAAAATTATCCCCAAGCCGCCAATTTTTGGATGTTCCAATCCCTTTATACCCTCAATATTTTATCTTTTCAATTTCAGAATGTCACAAGTTCGGGCGGCGCTGGCAGTTTTTTCATATTCATACGGTTAATCCTCTGTTGCCCTGTCCGTACCGTAAAGATACGGCGCAGGAAACGAATGTTGGTTACAGGTAGCAAAGGTAAGATTTCCTGTACGTCTTTAAAACTTCAGCCTCGCCCACAATTTCTTGCGTTCAAAGGTATATGCCGTCTACCTTTTAATGCGTATTTTTGCATCGTTAAGGATTTAATTGCTGCTACAAAAATACTAAAATATTTTGGCAATCATGCGAAAACCGTTTGAAATAAACATTCCGATGATTATTTCAGCGGCTTCCGTGGCATAACCTTTGTGCCAGTATTTATGAGCCAGCAGATAGCCGATTTCAGGAACTTGCCCTCCTTTGTATTCCTGCATCGTGATGCCGCATTGCCCTATCATCTCTCCGGTGCTTTTCTGGAATATGCCCCACAAGCCGAAACCATGCTCTCTGTACCGTCGCAGCTGCTTCTGCATCCACGCAAGCGTCTCCTCGTCGCTGAAAGCCCCGTTATAGGCATACATCACATTCTCGTCCTGCAATATCGAGGATAAAGCCTCCATGTCCGAGAGGCTCATTTCTCTCAGCAGCAGCCTGTCTGTCTCTATTGATATGTTTGGCATGATTATAATTTTTATTTCTGATTTTTGCGGGTATTGACACTTCATCTAAAATAAATTAGTCAATTTTTCAAGTTCGTTTTGTCGATAAATCCTTTGTCTGTATATGAAAATCCTTCCGCCTCATTTCAATTATCGGGAACGGATTGCCTTGCCCGTCTGTCTCCGCTCTGCCGGACTCCACGAACCCCAACTTCTCATAAAAAGCCCTTGCGGCTGGGTTCTGCTCGTTCACGTCTACAAATACCGTTCCGTGCTTCCTTACCGCCATGTCCACCAACCGTTTGCCTATGCCTTTGCGCAAATGCTGGGGCGAGACGAAAAGCATCTCAATCTTCTCGTCCTGTATGCCGATAAAGGCTGTCGGGGCGGCGGCATCGGCGGCCACATAAAGATGTCTGATGCCTGCCAGTCCTTCCGTCACGTATGGCTTCAGATTCCTGATGTCCGCCTCGCGCAGGAAATGATGAGTGGCACGCACGGACGACTCCCAAAGCGCCGTCAGGCTGTTCAAAAGCCCGCCATCCCGCTCTGCCGGCGGTATATATCTGATGTCTGCGGGGCTTGGCATATTTCTATTGTTTATATGTTCACCTGTTTGCCTGCAAAGATACAAACGTTCCTCCAACCGGCTGTAAGATTTGCATCGATAATTATGCAATAATAACAATCGGCTGTAAGATTTACATAAAATATCATGCAATTCTTACAGTCGATTACAGGATAAACATAAAAACAACCGTTGGCAATAAAGCAAAAGTCCTTATGCAATCCCCAGCAGCTCAATCTCGAATATCAGCGTGGAACCTCCGGGGATGCCGGGCTGCGAGAACTTTCCGTATCCCATTTCGGCAGGGATATACACTTCCCACCGGTCGCCCACGCACATCTGCTGTATGGCGACAATCCAGCCTTCTATCAGGTCGCAGAGGCGTATTGCCAACGGTGCCCCGCCACGACTGCTGTCGAACTTCTTTCCGTTGATGGTCCATCCCGTGTAGTGTGCGGTTACGATGCTGCGGGGCGAGGGATGCCTGCCGTCGTTCTGCCCCTCCGCCAACACCTTATAATATATACCTCTCGGAAGTGCCTTCACGCCTTCCTCCTGCGCTTTCGCTTCTATCCATGCTTTGTTGAGCTGCGCATATTCTCTTTTGTTCATGATGGTTATTGATAAGATAAAACAATAAGTTTCAATACGGTATTATCATCGCAAGTTTTCTTGGTGCAAAGGTCGTTAGTCAAGGGCAATTATCATATCAAGATTGTAGTGGTCAATGTTACGTTTTACCTGACGATTTCCCTCTTGTCGAACTAACAAGAATTTCTTGTTAGTTGCCTCTATGGTTAGTTCCCCGTCTTTATATATATTGTCCACATGTTGGCTAATGTTTTGTTGCGTAGTGCAATAAATTTCTGCCAACTGATTTTGTGTTAGCCACAAATCCTCATCAGCGAAACGCACCGACACACGGGTAATCTCGTTATCGTCCTGATAGAGTATTATTTTGTTTTCTTCGCTCATCAGTCTTTTCTTTCTTTCTTTCTTTTTAAATAGTCCTTTAATCTAAAATACTACACTCTTTCATGCCAATGTAGAACCTCCTTCATTAGATATTAGACAAACAGTTCGTTGCCCTTTCTCGCGCCCTCCAAGTTTGCGACATACATCGCGATATGGTCTATCCTTATCATATATGTATTTATTTCTTTTTTGTTTTTCATCAAAGCCGGGCCAAAGTATGTCCTGCGTGCGCCAAGAGCAAGCCCAAGGCAAATGAGAGGACTGCATAAAGGAAGAGTATCCAGAAGCGGGAGTCGTTAAGCAGCAGGTAGTTCTCATGGGCGAAAGTAGAGAATGTAGTGAATCCTCCACAGAAGCCTGTGATGAGCAGCATCTTCATCTGCGGCGAAAGGCTCACGCCCCGTTCCGTGAGCCCAAACAGGATGCCAATCAGCAGGCAGCCTGCGAGATTGACGGCAAATGTGCCCCACGGAAACACGCCTGTGCTATGCTCCGTCACAATTTTACTTACTAAGAAACGACAACCGCCACCGACGGCACTGCCCAGCATCACATATAAAAGATTTGTCCACATTGCTTACTTTAATATTTAATCCGGCTGCTGACCGTCGTGGGCTTTCCATACAACCCCGGTCAACCTCATGTCTGTTGATAAGCAGTTATTCGCTTTGAGCTGGAAACAGCGTGCAGAACCCTTGCTTGTAGAACTGATAGTACATCTCGATGCGTTCCGGCGTGTCGTTTTCAAGTAGAAGAAGCAGCTCCTTATCTTGCACCACGCAGCCTTTTCGTTGAGCCGGCAACCTGGGCATCGCTCTGCAAGATACTTCCGGCACGCGCCGCAGTAGAGTCCGCACGCCGCTATAAGCTCTTTGTCTGATTCGATAATTTTCATATTCTAATTATATATACAATACGCCTCCTTCCTGCACAAAGTTAATCATTTTCTCTGACAATTCTATATAAAAAGAACGGTTTTATATCTGCTATCAATATTGTTCTAAATAAATAGTGGTAAGTGAGTCGCCAAAATTAAACGGTATTATCCATTAATTTTAGTGACTTACTTAGAAAATAATATGTTGCAAAGATAATGCAAGCGAGTGCAAAGAGAATTTATTCTCAGTTTGCCGAGTGCAGCTTATCTTATGCAAAGATAATGCAAGCGAGTGCAAAGAGAATTTATTCTCAGTTTGCCGAGTGC